>Ga0114999_10001074_pt1 | contig 38728 bp, 35 predicted proteins | sample ArcticOcean_MG_C_3_FD_89820 | JGI IMG/M metagenome (GOLD analysis project Ga0114999, IMG submission 89820) | Marine microbial communities from western Arctic Ocean - ArcticOcean_MG_CB8_126 | ecosystem: Environmental > Aquatic > Marine > Oceanic | place: Arctic Ocean: Canada Basin | collected...
CTAACTCCTAATCAAGTGGAAGTTCTTGAGGTGTCAGATCGGATTTATCTTTTCCTGAGAAAGACTGACATAAAACGAGTTGAGAGGTCCTTGGAGGACTGAAAATGCGTTGGGATGTAATAGGCTTAGTATTAGGGTGGACGATTAGGGTTGTTTGCGTCCCTCTCACTATAGTTGGATTGTTTAGTGCTTATACCGAAGGTGAAGAATATGCGATTAAAACCTACTTAATTCCTCTAATTATTGCTGCTCTGGTCAGTCAATGGTTTATATTTCGTTCAAAGCAAAATACAAGTGAGAAGAGAGTCAGAGACAGAGAAGCATTTGCTTCTGTAGCTTTAGGTTGGATACCAGTCATAGCTCTCGGGTCTATGCCTTTTTGGTTAGGTGGGACCTTTTATGGCCCTTACGAACTCGGTGATGTTGGCATTCTAGAGGTTCTTCGTGGTTTACTTTATTCTTGGTTTGAATCTATGTCGGGTTTCACAACTACTGGTGCTACAGTAATTGATTCATCCGTAAGCCCTGTTTGTATTAATGCATTAGAAACTTTAGAAAACGGAAATATTGATTGTATCGCCGAACAAAAAAATAGTATTTTGTTGTGGCGTTCTTTAACTCAGTGGCTTGGAGGCATGGGTGTCATAATGCTTGGTTTATTGATATTTTCAAGTGTCCTTGGAGGAGGTATGAATCTTGCTAGAGCCGAATTAACTGGCCCATCATTATCTCGCCTAGGTCCAAGTTTACAGTCAACGGCCAGAAGATTATGGATGATTTATAGTGTTCTCACTTTCTTCGAAATTGGTTTACTTTATTTTATAGGCGATATGTCTATGTTTAATTCAGTAAATTATTCTTTAACCACTTTGCCAACAGGTGGTTTTGGAACTTCTGATTCTGGTATTATGGCTTTTGATTCGTTCAGGGTTGAATTGATAATCACTCTTTTCATGCTATTAGCAGGTATAAATTTCAGCCTCTATCACTTAATCATAGCAGGGGGTGGAAGAAATGTTTTCAAAGATGAAGAATTGAGGTCATATTTGTTAATTTTCTTACTTGCTTGGTTGGCAATGTCATTGAATCTAGTGATTCATGGAGTTAACGAAGGCGTCGATAAATTCGAATCTATCAGGCAGGCAATGTTCCAAGCTGCATCTATAGGAACTAGTACTGGGTTTGCAAGCGCAGATTTCGCGACATGGCCAGTTTTCTCCCATTTCGTTTTACTTTTACTTATGATAATTGGGGCATCGGCTGGCTCTACTGGGGGTGGAGTAAAAGTATTAAGAATCAGGATTGCTTTTGAGTTAGCGAAGAGGGAGGTTTTACGTATAATTCAGCCTAAAAAAGTTATTGCGATGAGAGTTAATGAAGAAGTGATAGAAGAAGATCAAGTTTGGATTGTATTAGGTATGCTCAGCTCTTGGATGGTTCTTGCTATGTCTTCAATGTTACTTATTTCATTTTTACAACCCGAATGGAATATGGAAGATGTCCTCTCAGTTGTTGTATCTTCACTAGGTAATACTGGCCCTGCACTTGGTACATTCGGGCCAACTGCAACATGGTCTAGTATGAATCCTGTGACATTATTTTGGACTTCTATACTGATGTGGTTCGGTCGTCTTGAGCTGCTTACTGTTTTGGTACTGTTACATCCCAGAACTTGGAGCGATTTGAATTAGTCAGAATGAATCTAATCTAAATTGAGTTCCTACATCTTCTTTCTTCTTTTCCTCTTCTTTCTCTATTTCTTGAACTTCTGGAGGCAAGTCATATTCTTCTTCATTATTTAGTTCATTAAATGCTTTAAGGATTTTAACTCCCATAGGTTTTGACTTAGCAATGCCATATAGCGCCAAGTGATCTTCCACAGTCAATCCTAGTTTTACAGATAAGGTCAAATCCATTGGATCTCCTCCAATATCTTGATCATGAACTGCTAATAAGTTTGGCCATAATTCTTCTCTAACTGCGGCTCGACTAGTGTCAAGTTGTTTACTTAGATTGTCTATTACTGAACTTGTCGCTCCTGCACCACCTCTTCTTAAAAAGTTAGGATAAGTGATAAAAGGTTCTCTTGCTGAATCTATTGGTTTCATCGCTACAGCCGCCTGTGCTGATAGAACTGAACCCCAATACCATGATCTATACGCCCTATTCTTGAATTTTGTAGCAAGTGCTCTATCGGCGCTAACCATTGCAGAACTTAGTTCCTCTAATGTTCTATTATCGAATACACTTTGATTATTCCATACGAACCATGAAATCATTTGATCCGGGTCTTTATCCGAATTAAGCAATATCTTTCCCGCCTCTATTCCTGATTTACTTTTGTATACTTCTTTTAATGCTTTGAAAACATCTATTTGAGAATCTCTCATTGCTACAGATGCCATATCTTTAACAGCTCGTAGATCTATATGTTCTCCAGAAATAACAGATACTACCTGCAAATCTCTGATTAGTGCTCTAAGGTCTCCGGGATTCCCTTCAATCAATTCTTCTAATGCTTCTGGATCAATAGAGTATCCCTCCGAGTCCAAAACCCTTCGAGCAATTTTTCTCATATGTATTTTCTCGACTCTTTTGAACATAATTTGTTCAGCAAGTTTTAGTAACCGATTTTGATTTCTTTTCCAACCTCCACCTCTCCCCCAGAGTCTCATAGGGTCATTGCATGTCATAATTATCGGTTGTTTAGTTTTTGTTAAGAGATTCATAAGCTCTGCCTTACCTCCAGAATCTCCTTTGAGTTTTTCGTCTTCTTCAGTAATTTTTCTTTCTATTGTTTCATCTTTCAGTTTGGCAAAGCTTCCACTAAGATGATCCACTTCATCTAGTAATATCAACGTCCTCCCATTTTCCGTTGCATTTTCAGAGAATTGATCTAATGAGATATGTTGTGACCCTCTTGTTGCCGCTTTTCTTATAGCGGCCGCATTTCTTTCTTCTGAGGCATTTAATTCAATAACAGTCCAACCCTTCTCATTTCCGATTGCTTTAGCCAATGTTGTTTTCCCAACACCAGGTGGTCCTGAGAGTAAAATGCCTTTTTTCATGGGTGGATTTGGTGAATCCCATTGTTCAAGCCATATCTTGATTCTTCTCATTTGGGACTCATTACCTTCCATTCTTTCTATAGAATCTGGTCTGTATCGCTCAGTCCAATCTTCGACCAAGTGTTCGTCCACAGTCTTTGCTTAACTTGGCACTTATTGAAGATTCGTTAGAATAAAGATGAAACATTACCTGAATTAATGAGATTTAGCAGTTCTTTAATTTCGATTCTCACTTGTTTTTGATCATCTCTTCTTCTGACGGTTACAGTCTCATCTTCTAGTGTTGTATGGTCGATAGTTATAGCCCATGGTATCCCTATTTCATCCGCTCTAGCATATCTTCTTCCAATTGATTTACTAGAATCTATTAACGCTGTAATTCCTTTCATTCCATTAATCTGCAAGTTTAACTTCCTTGCAGCATCCCCCATCCCATCTTTTTCAAATAGCGGTAAAACAATCACATCTGCTGGAGCCACTGATTCTGGTAATCTCAGGAGATTATATTTTTCTCCCTCTTTTTCTGTTTCCTCATAGGCATGATCTAAGATATGCCAAATGATTCTATCTATTCCAAAGGCAGGTTCGATAACATGGGGTGTAAACCACTCTCCTGCTATTTTTTTCTGAATCTTTTTTCTTTCAACCATTTCCGCAGTTATTTCTATTTTTGTCCCATCTTTTATCTCTAACTGAAAAGGCAGTTTACTTGGTAATTTTTCTAATTCTTGTAATGCTTCTAAAACTAGGCCTGCCTTTGCTCTAAACATAGGCCCTAATACTGATGTTTTTGCTGCTAGTACTTCTTTCGACTCGACTCTCGGCTCCTCAAATTCTCTCCATGCTCTTAATGAGCTAGAATTAGAATATTTTTCGTGTGATAGTAAATCGTGACAAGCTCTATTTGCAATACCTACGCATTCGATCCAACCATGGCCCCCCAATATCTCACAATCCCAGCAGTCTTCTGCATAATGTGCCATTTCAGTCTCTTCATGTTGCCTAAATCTTATTTTGGATGGATTAATCCCTACATTAATCAAGAAATCCCATGTTCTTGAAAGAAAATAAGCAACTACTTGGTCTTTTATTATGCCTTGATTATTAGCATCGAAGAATGATATTTGCATCTCTTTTCGCTCGTTTCCTTTTGGATCTGGGATCAAACAAATCATTTCTTTTTTCATTGAGATGTCAATTAAAGGTGGGTTTTCAGGATCTATGAAATATTCTAACTCAGCCATGTTAAATTCTCTTAATCTAATCATTCCTTGCCTTGGACTTATTTCATTCCGATATCCCTTACCCGTTTGAATCGCTCCAAACGGTAATTTTTGTCTGAAGTGGCGGTATAGTGAAGGATATAACATGAACATTCCTTGAGCTGTTTCAGGTCTCATATATGCCTGTCTGCTAGCCTTCATTGCACCTATTTTTGTTCCAAACATCAGGTTCATTGGTTTCGACGCAATCCAATCCTCTTCCCTACAATTGGGGCATTCTATTCCATTTGAGGCTAGAATCTCATCTATTTCTTCTGCGTCTAGAGTGTCTGGATTGGGATGATGGTTTTCTGCGAGTTGATCTGCTCTAAACGCCCCCGAGCATTTACCACATTGAGTCATTAAATCATTAAATTCGCCCACATGCCCACTTGCAATTAATACCGGTTCTGGAGTTATGGTTGGAGAATTTATTTCAACTATATCTCCATTAATAGTCCAATGCTCCACCCAATTTTGAATAACCTTTCTTCTGATCGATGCTCCAACGGGCCCATAATCAATCAATCCTGAGACGCCACCATAAATTTCGAACGCAGGAAGAACAAACCCTCTACGCTTCAGCATTGCTGAGAGCCTTTCAATCCGCTTCTCATCCGTCATATTATGAACCTTTGACCAGACGTTTACCTTTCAAGCCATCCTTAGATTATTACGCGAAAAACTGATTATTAGATGAATTTGACCGCTAGAAACAATAAAAATATTAGATATCAAGCCTATTGATTAAATCCAAGATTATAAGTACTCAATCGATACGCTTCGGGTCGCGGTGTAAATTAAATGCCAGATATTGAATATATAACAGAGGTTATGGAGACTGAAGTTCTCCTAGAAAAGTTATGTCCTCCAGTTAGAAACTGGTTCAAAGATAAGTTCCCTGATTTCACACATCCACAAAAAGTTGCTATACCTAAAATAATGGATGGCGAACATCTTCTTCTTTGTTCACCCACAGGTTCCGGAAAGACATTAACCGCATTTCTTTCAGTGATTAATGATTTAGTTATTCGCTCATTAGATGGCACTTTAGGAAACTCGGTTCAATGCGTATACATCTCTCCAATCAAAGCCCTTGCAAATGACATACAGAAAAATTTGATTGGGCCTTTAACTGAGATTAAAGAAACTTATTTGCCATCTAGTGCAAAAGATATTACTGTTGGCCTGAGGACAGGAGACACCCCTCAGAAAGACAGAGAGAAAATGCTTAGGAAACCACCTCATATTTTGATTACAACTCCTGAATCTCTTGGGCTTGCTCTCGCCAGTAAAAGATTTAGGCCAATACTTAACGGTATGAAATGGATGATTATTGATGAAATGCACGCATTGGTCCCAACTAAGAGGGGTACGCATTTATCATTAAGTCTTGCATTAATGGATACTGTTATTGATTCTGATGTCCAAAGAATTGGGATCAGTGCAACAATGGAACCATTAGATGCTGTTGCTGAATATCTAGTGGCATCCGATAGTCGCGATAGTGCTGTTAACCCACAAAAAGTTTCAATAGCGAAAATTTCAGGATCTAGAGAACTTGACCTTGATATTATATTGCCAACACCTAGGTTTGCTTCGACTCCGATTAAGGAAATCCTAGATCACAATGTTGCCCGAATAAAAGAACTAGTGGAAGCCCATACCACAACTTTAGTTTTCGTAAACACTAGGAACATGACTGAGACAGTAGTTCAGAAACTAAAAATTGCGGGACTATTGGGTGTAGAGGGCCATCATGGTTCAATGGACAAGGCCATACGACTTGATGTGGAACAACGCTTGAAAAATGGGTATCTTCGATGTGTAGTTTCATCTAGCAGCCTTGAAATGGGTATTGACATTGGTTCGGTTGACTTAGTTATACAGGTGGGTTCACCCGGTAGCATATCTACTGCATTACAACGAATAGGTCGGGCAGGGCACCAAGTTGATGGATTACCTCGTGCACGTTTCTTACCAATTTCACCTCATGATTTGTTAGAAATTGTTGCTCTTCAAACTGGTATTCTCAGAGGTTCAATGGATTTACTCAAGTTCCCTGAAAATTGTCTTGATGTGCTTGCTCAATTTTTAATTGGATTATCTATAATCAAAGAATGGGATATAGATGATGCTTTTGAGTTAGTCACAGCATCATGGCCATATAGAAATTTGCCAAAGGATGACTATATCGAAGTTCTCGACCTATTAGAGGATGAAAGAAGGATTTGGATAGAGTATGAAGATAATAAATTTGGTAAGCGAGGTTTCGCCCAAATGATTTACTATACTAATATTGGAACTATAGCACCAAATAATAATTTTTTAGTTTTCACATCTGATGGAACTATGGTCGGTCAACTTTCTTCTAGTTTCGTATCCAGTTTAAGGAATGGCGATGTATTCTTGCTAGGTGGTTCGACGTATAGAGTAAGTAGCATTCGAGGCACTCGAGTCAACGTTACTCCTGCGACCGGTTACAGGCCAACAATTCCATCATGGACTGGTGAAGCTAATAGTCGAACTCATGAATTAAGTCAAGAAGTTCTCGAATTGCTCGAGGAAGTAGCAACCTATACTCGTCTGGAAAAAGATCCAATGACTATATTTACTAAGATTTTAGGACTTAACCGCCCAGTTGCCCATGCAATTTCTGGTTTTTTTCAAGAGCATCTTGCTACTACTTTCCAGGTCCCTAGCAATGACCTGATATTAGTTGAACAAGTGGAGGCTCCACTTCCTACATATATCGTAACTACTTGTCGTGGCCGAGCCTTTAATCTTGCATTAGGTCATCTTTTTGCAGGTATAGCGGCTAATGACAATATCATGGTTCATGAACTTTCATTTGATGAAAACGGATTCATGATTAAGTTAAGCCATGAAGTGGAAATTTCTTTGATACCTGAAATTTTTAAACAGGGAAATAGTAAAGATGTATTACAAAAATATATGATGGAATCTCAATTGTTTGCTAAGAGATTTCGTGAGATATCTAGTCGAAGTATGCTCAATCCCCGCAGAATAGGGGCTGAAGAGGTAAGTCCTAAACAATTCCAACAGAGAGCAGAACAAATCATGCAAAAGCATAGACAAATGGAAGACTCTGTTCTAATCCGTGAAACAATGAATGAGATACTTCATTCTGATCTTGACATGGAGCAACTTGAGATCTTCATCAATAGAATGGATAGTGAGAATGTTCGTATTGTACATCGAAGAGTGAAAATGCCCTCTCCATTAGGTATGACTTTGTTCATGTCTTCATTTGAAGATTTATTATCGCTAAGAACAAGAGCATACTTAATCAAAGACGTTGATCCTGAAATACTTCGCCGTCTATTAGGTGCCCGTTCATTAGCTACTGACCTTGATAAATCTAAAATGACGGATTATTATCATTCGAAAATACCAGAACCCACTAATGCCAATGATCTTCTAAGATTGATGGATATGGGTGGTGGCCTAAACAAAGGGCTGTCCAATCCATTATACGACCATAAGTTGAAAAATATAGATATAGATATAGTTAAGGGATGGGTTGGTGAATTAGCAGAACGTGGATTAATTACTAGAGTTAGAGGCACCGGTCATGAACAAATAGACCTGAAATGGTTCTCAATGAGAATGGCTGACATTCATGGTACACTAGGTTGTCTTGCAGTAGCCGGTGGCTCAGATATCGATGATATCAGAAAACTCTATACTGGCGGTCTAACTTTTGAAATTGGTAATAATTACGATGGGTTCGAGCCCAAAGTTTGGAAGAAAACCAACCTTTCTGATCCACATGATTGTTTGAGAATGAAATTACTAGATATGCTTGGTTCAGAAGGTCCTCAAGTTTCTGACAGTTTATGTGCACGTTTACCATTCCCGAAGGCCCAAGTTGAAGCGGTTTTACAAGAATTAGAAATGAAAAATTTGGTTTCCATAGGCTTCTTTACTCAGACTGATGAAGGCGAATATATTCTTCGCGTAGATGAATATAGAATTACTGGCGGAAGTGTAGAAGTTGTAGATTATCGTACGCTTCAGAATCATATCCTTGCTAAATCATTCAAAGAATATGTTGAACCTTCTGATGCAATTAGGAATTTAACTCTAGTACAGCGTAGAGATGAACTACTTCATAGAGTGAAAAATTATAGGTTTAGAGATTGGAAAGATATTAAACATGATTCAGATATATTCAATGGAAGATTACTACATAATCGTGTAGGATATACGATGAAAGACCAAATTCCAATGTTTCTAGGTCTTCGAGGTGAACCTTGGATAGGTTATCTTGAACAAGAATTATTAGACAAAATCCCACCCGGCGGGCTTTCTAGGTCAGAATTATTCGAGAGTTATCCTAAAGGCAAAGAAAATGCGCATATTCAACGAAGTATTAAGAGCGCACTAAGTAATCTCGAACGTCAGTTGCTTGTTGCTAAGCAATATCTAGTTTTACCTAATAGAAAACGCTCTCTTGCAGTATTTCATAAAATTCATGAAGTTGTTGAGCCGTTAAATTTTGCTAGTGCAGTTAAACAATTAATTGAGGGTATTGGCCCCGTTAGGTTGCACACTTTACGGTTCTTTGTTAGTAAACCTGTTGAAGAGTTAGCAGAAGTGCTCAGGGAATTAGATGAGTCAAAGCAAATTAGAAGAATTGTAGCCTTACAGCCCGACCCTACTGACTATTATGCATCCCAAGAAGATGCAGAGTTGCTACTTCAGCCAATAGTTGAAGATAGGACTATGAGAATTCTTTCTCAATCCGATCCATTTTGTAGCCGATTTATCCAAGAAGTGCGTCTAATTTTGAAGCAAGGTTGGTACCATCCAGTATTCAAGGGCGTAGATCCTATCGGTCGAATACTAATGTTTGTTGTCAATGATTATTTGGAAATAAAAGACGTTAACATCCCTCACTCTTACTTAGACGAATTTAAAGACACATTTAATGAATTATTAGATAATTATAGAGATCGCCTCGTTGATGTTTCAGTTATACATGCTTTCAATTCTATCCCTGTTCATGATTGTGATGAAAATATACAGAAAATACTAGCAGAATTAGGATTCACATCTATGGGTGATGGTGAAAGATATATCCGTGGAGGAGTAGTAGAACCTAGGTCAAGGCAAGAAGTCAATAGAATGCTATTTTATCATCACCAAATGCATCAAAACACAAGACATGAGAATGAAACATTAGCGTTAGAGAAGATGGATGAATTAAGAGATGATTTTGCACTTAGAGGTCGCTGTGAAATGTTCAGAGTGAATCTAAAGGCCATGGCTGCTGCTCATCAATTAGCACAAGGTACAAATTTGCGCGGCCATTTAGTTTGGGGCAAGAAATCTCATTTTGAGAAATTACTAACTATTCGGAATCTCCAAGCTAATGAAGAGGATGCGGACATTCTTCAATTCTTCAGAGACCACCATGATCCCGTTATTTTCATGGAAAGGCATGCTATGAAGAGAGCTGAATTTAGAAAACTAATTTCTCCTCTTGTCCGTAGTGGTCATCTTATACAAGATTACAGAGGAGGATTCAAAACTGTTAATCCGAATTTAGACTCAGATTTATGGGATGTCAAATCACAATATCTTAGAGGGCTGGTTAGTGAATACCCAGTGATATCTCTAAAACAGGTGGAGAGACTCGCTGGGTCCGCCTTTTCAGCAGAGGAAATTAGTGATGTTATGCATGATTTTGAGGAAGATGGTACATTAATCAAAGGTTTCCTTGTCGACGACTTACAAGACATTTGTTGGGGTAAACAAGATATTCTTGAAGGTCTAGAGGGAATTCGTAAAACCAGAGATCTTGTAGTTCCCCCCTCTGATCCTTTGATTCATTATTTCGGTGGTCTTCTAAGAGAAAGGTTTGGTTTTGGTTCAGCATATCTGGTATTCCATAAAGAAGAAGCAATTGCAGCATTCAAGGCTAATACTAAAGATGGTGTCATTGAAGTTACTGATTTCGTTGGAGATTCTGACTTGGAAAAAGAAGCATTGAGGGTAATGAAAGAATTCGCATGGGAGCACGACATGCCTTTGACTGGAAAATTATACGAACAACTTCGTTCAAGATGATTTAGCGGCGCCTCTTATTTTATCCACAGCATCAAACATAGGATCTAAGATTTTCATAATGTGTTTATGTAACTCAGGTAGTAAATCGAATAGTGCAATAGCCATCAAGAACATTGCAAATAACGATATTGCTTTAGCAGCATAGCTATGCGTGAAATCAAACATCTCTATTCCCATTAACGACCATTCTGGATATGTTTCAGTCAACCAAACAATACCTGCATTTCTGAACATGTTTAATACATGAATTGTGGGTAATGCTATCATCAACCCCCTGGCTCTTCTTTTCCAAGATACAGAACTTAGAGCTCCAATAGCACCAACAAATATAATCATTGACTGGAGCCCTGAGCAAGCCATTATGAATTGCACAATCACCTTTCCATCTGCATCGAAGAATTGGACATAGAAGCCTTCCTCTGCTAATGATTCTGTAAGTATCCATTTATTCCCATCCCAATCTGAAACTGGAACATCTGGAACACCATCTCGAGCCACCATCATCTCTCCGATGTGATAATTCCCTAGTCCCGCGAATTCTAACATTAATTCCGTACTTTCTGCTGTAAATTGAATCAAAGCCATGTTTAGATATGGTACACTAAATATTACGAAGTAGGGAATTATTGCCCACGTAAAACAACCTCTCAACCACTGTAATGCATCTGGTGTTTCTTCTGATTTAATTTCCCATATGGCCAAAGCAATGCCCCCGGGCAAAGCGCTAGCCGTCATTAGAATCAAAACAGGATCAGAAATCTCGACATAATGATCAGACTGCAAATAAAAATAAACTCCAACAAAAATCCAACCTATAGCAGCGTAGTGATTTGATTTTTTGTCTTTAGAGAGATAAAAACTAAGTCCTAAAAAGAGTGCTCCAGTCATGATTATTACTAATTCTAAAGCCATCTTGTTTACTCCCATAGCGTCTCCAATATTAGAGACGATAAGTCCGATAGGCTCCTCCATCGATACTCCTACTACGCTCAACTCGTAAATAGGATGCCCTCATCCGTACACTCAGGGTTTGACCATGGGATTCGACTTTTCTGACTTTGCCAACTCATATATTAGCGATTTAAAGCGTTCTCTTGATGATATATCGATGGATTCATTAGAGGCATTTTGGAAGCTAGTTGAATTAACTAGAAAAGAAGGTGGAAGTGTACACTTCATAGGTAACGGAGGTAGTGCTGCCACTCCATCGCATAGTGCTGGAGATTGGTCTAAAGAATTGAGCCTTAGGACCATTGCTCATACCGATAATATTTCTTCATTTACTGCTTGGGCTAATGATAGTGAATATTCCAACGTATTTGTTGGTCAACTTTCTACTTTCATCAGAAGTGGTGACTTAGTTGTAGCTTATACTGGTTCAGGAAACTCCTCTAATGTGATTAATGGTATTAATTTTGCAAAAGAAAATGGTTGTAGAACTGCTGCAATAACTGGCGACTACAATGGTATGTCTGGAGGAAAAATAGTTGCTCTGGTTGATGTTGCAGTAGTTGCACCAACTCAATCTATGGAAAGAATTGAAGATATCCAATTGATAATTAATCATATCATTAAGGAGGCAGTTAAGTCTCATCATGGCTTGTGATTATATGCTTCTTCCACATAGAGATGATAATGACTTAGACTCCCCTTTAGATTTACACCCTCTCCCTAATGGTGTTTGGAATGGTAAGATAGCTTACCTTGATAGAGACGGTGTTTTGAATAAAGGTTCAGCAAATTACATCAACTCTCCTAATGAATTAGTAATATTACCTGGTGTGTCAAATTCTGTAGCCGCCCTTAGAGAATCAGGTTTCCGGGTTTGTGTAGTTACAAATCAATCTCCTATAGGTAGGGGGCTATGGGATTCTAAAGTTCTCTATTCCATCCATAATAAAATGAGAAAATTACTTCTTGAAGATAATCCAAATGCTCATTTAGATCTAATCTTGTATAGTCCATACTCTCCTTGGGATGGTGCTTGGGCACGTAAGCCAAATCCAGGTATGCTTGAAGCAGCTAGGCAAATTATCTCTGCCGCAGAAAATAATCTTGAAGTAAACCTGAAATTCGATATTGATTGGAAAAATAGACCTGATGAGTCTACTTCAGTAATGGTGGGGGATAGAGGAGTTGATATGGAAGCAGCACTTAATTTTGGTGTTCGCGGTCTTCGATGCGACTCCGAAATAGGTCTCCCTCAAGTTTTATCCAAGATATTAGGTGATTAGATTTGATCGAGCACGCCGATATTTGTCGTGTTTGGATAGGTCTAGATGACACGGATAATCCAGATTCTGGCTGCACAACTGCTACATTTGATGATTTATTGAGTTTTATTTCTCATATTGACTGCTTTGAAATCATTGAAAGGCGCTTAGTTCGATTATGGCCTTTCGCAGAAAGAAGAACGCGAGGTAATGGTGCATTAGCATGTGTGTTCAACTGCTCCACTATATCTCTCCCCGTTCTTGATGATTTACTTTCGAACTTTTTCAACCAGCTAATAACTGAACTAAATATTGATGAGAATAGTCATACATCTCCTGCTCTTCTCTATTCGTTCAAAGAACTTGATGAAGATTTTTATTGGGAGGCAGTACGTCATCAAGTCGATATTAACGTCCGCAGATCTAGTCTTAATGAGGTGAAAATACTCAGCCTCGCAAATTCTGATTGGGGGATTATTGGAGCTTCTTCTGCTATGGCTTGGCAGTCCTCCGATTCTTCCACATGGGAGTTAATTGCTTGGCGCTTTCCTGATAATATAGGTTCCAAAAGAAAAGTAACCTCATCTTTAGTTAAAGAAATGGAAATCCTCCATCCTGAGACTTTTGTTAATAGAGATCCTACTGCCGACAAAGGACTCATTGCTCCAAGAACCCCATGCCCGGTTCTTTACGGTATACGGGGGTCAACATCTGAAGCAGTCTTAATGGCTCATGAATGGTTACAATCTAAATCGGATATTGAAAAATGTGAAAGATATGCAATACATCGAACAAATCAGTTGAGCGATGACCATATTATTGGATTTTCTTCTGCTACAGTACTAACTAAATCTATAGAGACCAAGGGCGCTCATTCTAGCATTGAAGTCTTTTCACAAGGACGTAACATTACCCTCGTCGCTTTCAAAGAAGGAGGCGATGTCAATCGCCTTCTTAGACGATTAATACCCGGTGATCGTATTAATTGGCTAGGATTAGAAGCTCCCGATGGAAGTATCCACCTCGAACGGTTAAGTATTGAATCTTCTTTACCGAGAATCATTGGCCGGCCCACTTGTTGTAATAACAAAACTATGAGGAGTGCTGGTTCAAATCAACCTTTGAGGTGCCTAAAATGCCAAAAAAATGCCGAAAAACATTGGCTATTTGAAGAGATAAATCTGAGTGGAATTGGATTGGTTAGTGGTTGGGTCGAGCCATCTCCCTCTCAACGCCGCCATCTTTCGAAACCATTGATTCTAGGTGTTCCTGTAAGTTCCGAGGCGAATATCAGGTGATCCTATGGAGATAAGTGATATTGTTAATATCTTTTTGATTATCTTCGCAGTTACAATGTTTTTCATCATTATTTCCCTAAAATACAAGGATAGCACCCAACAACAGTTTGTCGAAGAAGAGTACACAGGGAATGCTAAAAATCCCCAGCAGTTATCCGAACCTAATGATGATGCATTAAATGAGTTAGATAAATTATTAGAAAGGAATCAATTGTAATTTTCAAACCCATTCTTAGTTAAATAAACTACATTCTGGAAATTTCCATCAGTAATTATTACTTTTTGATATTGTTCCTGAACTTTTGTCATCCAAACTGTTCTGTATGCATTTCCTAATAATTTTTCACCTCGGACCATCCAACCATCTAAACCCCTTTTTTCTCCGGATGCGTCTTCATATGAATTTGAAGTTATAACGATCTGTAAATTTTCATTTATTTTTGCTAAATCTCGCATTAAATCTCCATCTTTTTTACGAGATCTTCCAAAGCTCTCACACCATTCTTCAATAACTAGTAAATCTTCTTTCCTTAGAGATGGAATTATTTTCTTGATTTTACTGCTGTTTAGTAAAAGTTTTTCTTCAAATTCGATTGTCATCATCCTATCCATCTCTTTTTCTGAGAGATGTCCTAGAATATCTGAAACTTTTTCTCTGTTTGGGAATTTTCGTACCATCCATATGACTCTCCCCCCTTGTTTTAATGCCTCTGAAATAAGGGTTAAACACATGGAATTGGGGTTTGAGCCAGGTCCTGAAGAAATATGCACAGGTCCTTTAGTTAAATCAATCACAACATGCCCTACAGTCGAGAGTGCATGAGCATTGCCTAAACTCCTTTTTAGGGTAATTGATAAGGATATAATAAATTACTTGGGCTGCTAGGAGTTGCCATGTCAAGTCATACTGGCTCCAATGAAAGAATTCCAAGGAGACCTGCACCTTATTTTGAAGAAACAGAATCCGGCATGGTTTCAGGCATACTTGAAGATGGTTTTCTCAATGTTGCATTAAATGACACAAATCAGTACGGTCCTCATGCAATGATTATAGTTTTAGGGATTGTAGCAACATTAACGGGTTTAGCATTAGGCCTAGTAATGATTAATCCTATTTTTGGATATGTAATAGTTTTAGGGTTAGTAATTGTGACTGTATTATACCTCACTAAAGGGTACTGGAATCATTCGTAAACTGATGCCGTATTGTCTTTGCTTCCGAATCACATTCTTTTTCTTGCAATACTTACTGCTTGGTCAACAATCTCTCCGCTGAACCCTAGATGGCTTTCTGGTTTGAATAAATCAGATAATTCCTGTCTTGTAAAAATCTTTGATATTGAATCAGAAATTGCACATATATCCTCTAAGTTATTCCCTGAATTTATGGCATCCATTGAGGCAGTTCTAAGAACTTCATGTGCTTCATCTCTTGGCATTCCATTATCAACTAAAGCAATCATTAATTTTTCAGCCATTACTAATCCTTTTTGCGCTTTAATGTTAAACATCATTCTTTCTGCATCTACTCCTAATTTAGACAATACTCTATCGCATTTAATAATAATGTCATCGAGTAAAATCATCGAGTGTGATAAAGTAAATCTCTCTGCAGAAGAATTTGCTAAATCTCTTTCATGCCACAATAGTGCATTTTCATACGAGGGTATAATCATGGCTCTAACGATTCTTGCTAAGCCACAAGCATTTTCAGCAGTTATTGGGTTTTTCTTGTGCGCCATGGTCGATGAGCCTACTTGCTTTTCTGCATCAAAATATTCACCAACTTCAGCAATCTCGCTACGTTGTAGGTTTCTCACCTCTTGTAATACTTTTTCAATACTTGCCGAAACGTTAGCCATCCATGAAACCCATTCAATATAACGATCTCTCCCAACTACCTGAGTTGTTGCTATCGGTGTTTGTAATCCTAGATTATCCATGATTAGTTTTTGTAATTCAAAGGCCTTTTCGCCTTGTGCCGCACCGGTCCCAACAGCTCCTAGAAACTTTCCAGTTGTTACTCTTGAAGTCAGTTCATCCAATCTATCAAGATGTCTTCTAAATTCATCTACCCAGACCGCTACTTTGAGACCAAATGTAATTGGTACCGCCGCTTGTCCATGAGTCCGTCCTAACATCACAGTGTCTCTTTCTCTTTCTGCTAAATCACACATTGTTGATAATAATTTTTTAATCGTTAATTGTTGTAATATGATACTATCTTTTATCTGTAATGCTACTGCTGAATCCACGATATCATTACTTGTTGCTCCTAAGTGTATGCACCACCCAGAGTCTCCTGCTGCCTCAGCCATTGCTTTGGTAAGTGCCATGATGTCATGCCTAGTCTCTCTCTCTATTTCATCGACACGATCTGCGGTAACAATATCGGGAACAGCAATCTTTGCAACTTTCTCATAATCTTCCGGACTAACTCTTCCAAGCTGACAATGAGCCCAAATAAGTGCCCTTTCAACGTCGAGTTGTCTCTCGTGCCGGCCCTCTCTTGACCAGATGGATTTTGCTTCATCTCTTCCATACCTATAGTCTAATGGTGATACTTTCACGTTGCTCCCCGATTATTCGGACAGGCATTCCCTGTTTGATTATAACCCTATACTGATAGTTGAATTTTTGTTAGGTTCCAAGTCCCTCTTACTCCATCCCATGTTGTTTTTCCTTCACAGAGGATAGGTGTTCTGAAGTGTGGAGCATTGAGAGTTATTGTTTCAAACTCTCCACCTTCTCCATCTAAATTAAATCTAAATTTCTCTGAAAGCACAATTAGTTGATTAAGGCTTTTTTTGGTAATTTTTTGACCTAACCAACTTTCATCAAGTCCTTCCGAAGAAACAGAAACAATTCTTACATCAAATCCATGTTCTATTAAAGAATTCATATGTTGAGTGGGGTCATGATGCCACATAGGACAAAATGAGATAATTCCTAATTTTTCACACATCCTCTCAATTCTGGTTTTCTGATAGTCTGACCTTAGGGCTCCTACTACCAATGCATCTATTTTTTTACCGATAGAACTTCGAATAGCGTTTTCTAATTCTTCCATCTCCTCATTTTCTATGCCACTTGAGATAACTTGAATCCACTCGGTCCCTATCGATTTTGCCTGATACTCTACAATTTCTGTATTTTGTAGTTGAAACATCATCGAATCATCTCCTTGAATCTTTACAGTAATCAGTGCTTCCAGGGACCATCCTTGCATATGTGCCCACCATGAGGCATAGGTGGAATCTTTTCCTCCAGATGCTAGGACCGCCACTCTCATGACTTTGCGGCAACGTCCTTATCCATGAATGCCACGATAAGTCAGTCTTCTAACTGTCAAGATTCATAAGACACCTGCGTCGGTTGGGGTTTGATAACATGCAGCCAAGCGGACGCGGATATGACCACGGAGTTTCTACATTCTCTCCAGATGGTCGACTATACCAGGTAGAATATGCTAGAGAATCAGTCAAAAGAGGGACTACAACTGTCGGTCTTAAATTTAAAGATGGAGTTGTATTAATAGTTGATAAAAGAATATCAAGTAAATTAATTCTTACTGATTCTATAGAAAAAATGTATCAAATTGATGATCATATAGGTATGACTACATCTGGCCTAGTGGCCGATGCTCGTCAACTTGTCGATAAAGCACGTGTCCAATGTCAAGTAAACAAGATGACATATGGGGATTCCATCGCGATTACTACTTTAGTGAAGAAAATGTGTGATTTCATGCAATCTTTCACTCAGTATGGTGGTGCTAGGCCATTCGGTACAGCACTTCTCATAGCCGGTATCGATGATGAGGGAGTTCATCTTTTCGAAACTGACCCATCAGGTGCCTACCAATCCTATCAAGCCGGAGCAATCGGCCGTGGAAGATCTATTGTAATTGATCATTTCGAGAACAATTGGAAACTTAATATGACAAAGAATGCAGCGATTAAACTTGGTTTGGAAGCGTTGAAAGAATCTCTTGAAGATGATCTCAATAGAGAAACAGTCGAAATTGCAATAATTGATTCTAATGGATATGAAAAATTAGCCAGAGAATCTACATTAAAGCAGTTAGATAGGCTCTGAGTCTTTAACTACCTATTAGTCTAAGGTCTGCACCCTACTCAGAGTTCATGGTTAGTCTCGATGACGCAGTTCTAGCACGCCTCGAAAAGGGTGGTTCACGTTACGAAATACTTGTGGATCCTGAATTGGTAGATAATTGGAAGAAAGATCCAGAGTCGGTACCATTAGATGATCTTCTTGCAACTGGTGAAATTTGGAATGATGTAAGGGCAGGTGATAGGCCAACTACTGATGCAATTAAAGGTGTTTTTGGAACTACAGATCTCCTAACTTGTGTTCAAAAAATACTACAAGATGGCAATATCCAATTAACTACCGCTCAAAGAAAAAATATGGTTGCTGAAAAAAGAACCCAGATCATTCATCAAATTGCAACCACTGCGACAGATCCTCGAACAAAGTTACCTCACCCTAAAACTAGAATTGAACTTGCTTTAGCTGAAATCAAGTTTTCAGTAGACCCATTTCTATCCATTGAACGTCAAGTCCAAGATGCAATTAAACAGCTCAAACCAGTAATTCCTTTAGCATTTATCAAGGTCCGCATGGCGTTCAAAGTTCCTGGCTCTGATTATGGCGGAGTGCATCGATTATTGAGAGAATCAATCCAGAAAGAAGAATGGATTTCTGACGGCTCTTGGGTATGTATAGTCGAAGTTCCTGGTGGCATGAAAAATGAGCTAATGAGCCAAGTTGCTCAGAGGTCATCTGAAGTTTCTGTGAAAGAACTTGATTGAGTATACCCCGTAGGGGTTTACATCAACGGTTATGAAGGGAGTGTTGGTCGCGCGGCTCGATAACATGACAGAAAAGAAGAACGCGGCCGGGCCGCAAGACTCACAACGAGTTCCTCGACTCGTTTCTCCAGGTGAAGATCTTGGAGATTTAGAGGGTTACGAAGTAGGACATGGCGTAATAGCCATAGATGGTCGTATTCGAGCAACAAAGAACGGACAAACGAATGTAAATGGAACAACAATTTCTGTTGAACCGCGTAGAACTGCATATATGCCAAGACCAGGAGACTTAGTCATTGGATTTGTAGAAGGATGTACCAATAATATCTGGTTTGTAGATATTGGCGCCCCATTCAACGCAATATTGCCAATGAGTCTTGGTCCCGCCAAGGCTGATTTTGGTGGCACAAGAAGCGTAATCGATATCGGTGAGGCTATATTATGTCGTGTCCAAGAAGTAGAAGAAACTCATTCTAGTGTAGTTACCATGAAAGGAATGGGTCTTCGTAAAATTCGCTCAGGAGCAATTGAGGTTATTGACCCTCATCTATTAGGTCGATTAATCGGTAAACAAGGCCAAGCTCTTAGGCAACTCAAGGAGGAATCTGAATGCAGAGTTATTGCTGGAGAAAATGGCAGACTCTGGATCGATGGAGATTTCGAAGGAACACTCGAAGTCAGAACTCGCCTCCGTTCAATGACTGCTGAAGCAAAAGCAGCAACACCAGGAGGTGTAGCATAATGGGATATGGAGACGTACAAATGATTGATGCCAATGGCATCCGTAACGATGGTAGAAAAGCAGGCGATGTGAGACCGATTTCAATTGAATTAGGAGTAGTCCCAGTTGCGGACGGTTCATGCCGTATGCGATGGGGTAATAATGATGTTATTGCTGCAATTTACGGCCCTATGGAAGCACATCCAAGAAAAATCCAACGACAAGATAGAGCAGTTCTTGATGTCAGGTACAATATGGCCCCGTTTTCAACATCAGATAGAATTAGGCCCGGTTTTAACCGAAGAAGTAGAGAAATTAGCAAGGTTACAGCTGAGGCATTAGAAAGTGTAGTTATGCTAGAACTTTATCCCCGCTCAAAAATCCGAGTGGAAATCGAGATAATTTGTGCAGAAGCAGGTACTAGATGTGTTGGTCTTACTGCAGCATCGATTGCTCTTGCTGATGCAGGAATTCCAATGACGGATCTAATAGTTTCTGTAGCATCTGGAAAAATAAATGATGTTGTAGTCTGTGATTTGAATAAATCAGAAGATAACTATGGGGAAGCAGACCTTCCTATGGGCATCTTACCCAATACTGGAGAATTAGTTTTCCTTCAAATGGATGGTGACTTATCTCCTGATGAATTCCAAGAAGCATGGGATTACAATATGAATGCAGCAATGGTGATTCACGAATATTGTGTTGAAGCATTGAAAACAGGGAGGTATCCTCAATGAGCATTCCTCTTGTCCCACAATTATTACGTAGTCATCTTAAGGAATTAGCTGATAATGATCAACGTTTAGATGGTCGTAATCAGTACCAAGGCCGAGATTTAGAACTCGAAGTTAATGTTCTCGCTAATGCAGAAGGTTCTGCACGCGTTAGAATGGGCGATACTATTGTTTTCGCTGGAGTGAAGTTCCAAACTATGACTCCTTACCCTGATCGACCAAATGAAGGTGGATTAATGTGTATGGCAGAAGTAAGGCCAGTTGCAGGTAGACAGCATGAAGCTGGACCTCCTAGTGCAGCATCAATTGAATTAAGCCGAGTGGTAGATAGAGGTATCAGAGAATCAGGATGCATTGATACCGCCGGTCTTTGTATCATACCTGGTGAAAAAGCATGGCAAGTTATCCTAGATTTGTTTGCTGTATCCGATGATGGTAACTTGTTTGACGCATTTGCGTTAGCAGGTATAGCAGCTTTACGCAATGCTGTAATCCCCCAAGAAAAGTTTGAAATTGGGGAAGATACACCTCTTGTTGTATCAAAAACACCAATCATGTGTTCTTATCAGAGAGTTGGTGGTAGATTCGTCTTCGATGCTAGCGGTAGAGAAGAATTGGGTGGTGATGAAAGGATTCACATTACTTTAGGCGATGATAATCACGTTCATTCATTACAGAAGGGTCTTAAGGGAGCCTTTACGGCTACTGAATTCACAGAACTGATGGCCGAGGCACGTAAAAAAGGCGATGAACTTAGAAAAATGGTTCATGCATTAGAAGGAGGTAACTGAAATGGCAAAGAGAACACAGAAATCTGGATTAACAGCAAGGTTCGGCGCTCGATACGGTGTAAGCGTCCGTAGGAGGGCTGGATCAGCAATTGCTAAGAAATCTCGAAATTACACCTGTCCTGAATGTCATTACCCTAAAGTTAGCCGCCAAGTGGCAGGCATTTGGGAATGCAAGAAATGTTCACATAAATTCTCAGGAGGCGTTTGGGAACCATTCACAAGAGCTTCCGACTCAAATAACAGAGTTCTTCGTAGAGGTATGGAAGGAGCAACTGCAACTGACATGACCGTTATTGCTCAACAAGCAGCTCTAGATTATGAGCGTAAACTTGCCGAGGAATCTTCTAATGCCGAAGAAGAGTGAAATTACTCAATTTGAAATTTCTTTCACACATTCTGATGCGCAAGCATTGTCTGCCAGTCTAGTTACTGAATGCCAATTTGTTTGTGATAATAATAATATAACTATAACTGAAAAAGCTCAGAGTATCATTGATTTAAGGGCTAGATGGAATAGTTTGATGCGTGGGTTGATAGCATCAGAGCAGGCCCTTAACGCTACAAGAGGTGAATGAATGAGCGATATGGACTCTCCTGATTTTCAAGCATTAGTGCAAGAATTGCAATTACATCGAAATCAAATACAAACAGTTTCTACTCAGGTTAACGAAATATCCCTAACCTTAGAATCTCTTTCCACACAAGATGCAGATAGGCCTATATTTCGTGCAGTAGGGAACCTATTGTTAGAAGTGGATGACAGGAAAAAATTAATGAAGGAATTATCTGAATCAAAAGAAACATTTGAATCCCATCTCGAAAGAATGATTGAAAGAGAGACAGAACTCCGTACTCAATATGAGAAAGTAATTGATTCGATGGAATAATAGGGTGTTTCTATGGTCAATTCAAAGGGAGGTGCAACTCCTTTGCAACTTGATCTGTTAATTTTTCAGAAGAAAATATCTCAAGGCGATTTGGAAAATATTGAAAATTTTTCTGAAGATTTATTGAATCGTTCACGTTCTACTAGTGAAAGAGATCACCTTGTGGAAGCTAGATTGCGAATGGATCGTGCACTATTAGGTATTGTTGATCCTAAATTAATTGGTCAAGAACTAAGGTGGAGCGTTGATCGTCTTAATGCACTATGTCCTGGTTCAGGGTTACACGGTCTCGCTTTACTTAATCTAGCCAATTGGCACAGGAATAGCGGTGAATCGATAATGTCTCTTATAGTACATGCCGATATTAGTAAAGATTCTGGGCATCCTGAGGACATAATAGGACTTTCTCGATTAGAAGCAGCTAGAATCTATGTCACCTTAAATGATCTCGACCCAGCGATGAGGCACCTTTGGTCTGCCAGACAATCTTTCGCAAAAAATGGAATGAACTCAGAGAGCCTTGTAGCATCTCTTGAGTGGCTTGATTTAGCCTTAGAAGAAGTTTCTGATTTAGCACCTGATATGGAAACTAGAATTGCAAATGCTTCACCAAGAGAATCGGGCGGTGCCACCTGGGTCCCCTCTAATCCTGAAGATGTCAAACTGATAGTCGAAGAATTATTACCGGTTCTGACTCGAAATCTTTCCGGCTCAGAAAGAAATGACATAGGTTTGATCATTGACTCATCAAACATACTCGGATTTAATAATTGGAAGAATATTTTACTCGAAAGAATAGATGAAATTCAGGACCCCAAGGTTCTTGATGTACTCCAATCATAATTAATTATTTTTTTGATTTCTTCGATACCCCAAAATAGTTCATCCGGTATTTCCACACACCAGCCTACTTCCACTATTTTCTCATCTTTTGAGCCCCAGCCCCAATTATCTGGTTCTTCATCAATTTCCACCAAAACCACAACCCCTCCTTTGATAATTGAATCATCTTCAGAGATTGCAACCCCTAAACATCCAGTTTCTTCATAGAGTTCTCTTAATGCTGCGATATCATTATCTTCTCCCTCTAATAGTTCCCCTCCTGGTAATTCCCATCCTCTTTCTATGTGTTTTACCATCATCCAACAGGGTCCATCAATCGGAGTTTTGGGTATTGCCCAAACAACAACCCATGGTTTTTCAGACCTCATCAGACATCTCCTCCATGATTTCCTTAACTAATTTTATTCCCATCTCATCTCTCTCTGCTGCTAATTGTCTTGCTAAGAAAATGCTCCTGAGAGATTTCCTTGGGTTCTCAAGTCAATTATTTTTTGGTATATGTCGGATTCTTTTTCTTCTATATCTTGAACTTTAAGATTTTCCATATAGTTCCTTGGTGTCGCCATAACCTCCATTTTCTTCAAGAAATCGACTCTATTCCTGATAATAGGTTCTTTCCAAGGGATGATTTTTGTTCCATCCATTTTAGCCTCCATTCTTTTTTTGTACTTATCTCTAACTTGTAATAGGGGGAAGTATGTTTGCGCTTGGTCATAACAAAACCATGCATCATCATATTCTCCTCTTCTTTCATGTAATTTCCCAAGTTCATTCCATGTCTCATGATTTGACGGCCTTTGAGCTAGAAGGATTCTTGATAGGTGAATAAATAATTCTTCATCTCCATTATCCCTTAGTCGTTCTATTCTTCTTGAAAAAAGCACATTTGCTCTTACGTCTCTTAGATCCAAAGTTTCAACCCTTTTGATGAAATTCTCAATTTCTTTTTCATTGCCCAAAACATCTTTTGCCCATTTGTCTGGATCCAAGGGATCAATTTTCAGACCAGCATGGAGTAAACTCATTCCATTATGTGTTAAATCTATATTTTTCAATTGGTCAAGTAAATCAGGATCCCTACCAAGTATTGAGAATAGTTCTTCTAGAACTGCCCTTATTCCATCTTTATCTTTGTTGAGAATCTTTATTTTTGTTAGAGTTACCCAATTATCAGGGTTTGTGAAATCATATAAAACAGCTTGCTTAGCACTTTGTTCAGCCCAACTTAGGTTTTCATTTTCTTCTGATATCTTTAGAAATTTCTCCGCTTGACTTCTATGCCTATTTCCAAGGCTCCTTCTTGGGTGTTGTAACTTTTTTGTAATGTCACTATTAGCCATTTTTTAACCTCAAAGTACTGACTCGTAAGGTAATTTATCGATTCCCGGAGGTAAACTAGCATCCATACCTATTTTACTTGTCAAACCATCCTCTGATCTACTAGGATCTAAGCTCGAACCTTTCTGATTTGACAAAATTATTGTATCTTTATCAGGTTGCCATCTAGTCATTAATGCCCATTCTACTCTTACCGGGTCAGAAATGTCGATATCTTGGTCGACAACTATAACTTGTTTCATTGAAGGGTGCCCCTCTAATGCAGCATGTATTGCCTTTTTCCCATCTCCTTTTTTCTGAGGGATGATTTGTACAACAGATGATAGCCATCCACAACCACCGTCAGTTAGGTAAACATCACTACAAGGAACTACTTTTGAGACGGCATTTTTGATTGTTGGTGCTCTTGGCATACCCATCAATGTCCTATGTTCAATTTCTCCAGGTATCAGAGCATGGAATATTGGATTATTTCTATGGTGTATTGCATTATATTGAATTACATTTTCCTGTCTAACGATATCCACAGTTCCAGTTATGTCTACGTATGGTCCTTCATCATCTCTCTCTAGAGTTATTTGTGCTTCCATTGCATATTCTGCATTCGCAGGGACTTGAATTCCATTAGATAGTTCTACTAATTTGAGTGGATTCCCGTGTAACTTCTGATGCAATGCTGCTGCGACAGTCAACTCATCTAAATTTACAGTAAACGACATGGCTGCAGCTAACAAAACTACTGCATCAGCGCCATTTACTACTGCAATATTCACGTTTTCTCCTTCACTAGCTGCAAGATCAGTCATAGTTCTAAGGTGCCTTGGGACAAATCTGGATACTGCATGCTTCCCGTCTCTCAAAAATTGCCTATGGAATGACATGTTTCTGATGCCATTATACTGAGCAATGATTACGGATGCTGATTGATACCTTCCTCTATCCTCTGGATAATGCCATGGTATGGGTATTTTTTCAAGATTTACTGATTCCATTGTATTTTCCATTACTGGAGCCAAACTCGCATCAATTATTTCTGGTTCACAAGGATTATTCATCGCCCAAGCTAGAATGTCAATAAGTTCTCCGGGATTTACATTAAATGTTTCACAAATTCTTTTTCTTGTAAGTACGTTCAGTGCAGCGGAATGATTCGGTGCTTCTGTCAAATTTGAAAACACTAGTGGTCTATGATTAAGTTCCTTTGACACATCCATTATTTCATGTATTACGCTAGTTTCATCACCTATTTCTTCCACATCAACAAGTAAATCTCGGAACGCCATGTTAACAACCCAATGTCGTTTCGATTTCAATGTTAGCGACAGAAAATGAGTATTAGCGTCAAACTTCTACCTACTGTACTCCCGTCATGCTCTTATACCACAGGTAAGTCGGCGGGATGTCTTAAGAGGTGTATTATTTGGGTAGAGGACTTTTCTCCGGATCGAAGATGAAAAGTGACCGTCGTAAATATCGTTGGAAGGAGAAGAGATTCCGTGACCGTGAGATCAAGCGACGCCAAGGTGGAGTTTTGAAACACGACCCTCTGAATGGTTCATCTCAAGCTAAGGGAATAGTTATCGAAAAAGTTGGTTTCGAGGCTAAACAACCTAATTCTGGTATCCGTAAAGCAGTAAAGATATCTCTAATCAGAACAGGTAATAAACTTACTGCGTTTGCTCCAGGTGACGGTGCTATATCATTCATCGACGAGCACGATGAAGTTCTAGTTGAAGGCATAGGCGGACCACGCGGTCAGTCTATGGGTGACCTTCCCGGTGTACGTTACAAGGTAATCAAGGTAAACGGCGTGTCTCTAGATGAGATGGTCCGTGGCCGTAAAGAAAAGCCAATACGATGAGGTGTTTTTATGTCAGAAGAAATCCAAACTACACAAGATGCTCCTATTGCTGGAATTGGTACTATGGTTTTCGGTCGTTGGGATGTAGCAGATGTAACATGTTCTGATCCCGGACTTGCTCCATACATCAATTTGACAACTATCGGTACTCCGCATAGTGGTGGACGGCATGCTAACTCCTGGTTTGGTAAGGCTAAATTATCTGTGATAGAGAGATTCATTAACAATCTCATGAGATCAGGAAAATTTTCTGGTAAAAAACAGCATTGTGCCAAGGCTTTTGAAAATGCATTAGGTATAATTTCAGAGCGTAGTGAAGACAACCCTCTTCAAATATTTATTAATGCAATTATTGAAGCCGCTCCTTGCGAAGAAACAACTAGAATAAAGATGGGTGCAGTAAGTGCACCTAAAGCTGTGGATTCATCACCAAGTCGTCGTTTAGATATGGCTCTGAGGAATCTTGGTAAGGGCTGTGCATCTGCTACGGCTAAAAGTAAGAAAACTCTGACTGAAGGTATAGTTTCTGAACTTTCTAAGGCCGCTAGTGGAGACGTAGGTTCTTTTGCAGTAGGCAAGAGAGAAGAAGTTGAAAGAATAGCGTCTTCGGCTCGATGATGATTTTCGCCTTTCCCTTTTTACCGGATAGTATAGTCTGTATCACGTAGTGATACAATCGGCTTTATGAACCGAAGTTGGGTCCGGCGACTATCATAAGGTGATAATATGGGTCGTAAAGAAGACAACATACAGCGAGCAACAGAAGTTATGCACGACAGAGAGAAAATTAGAAACCTTGCAATTGCAGCGCATATTGACCATGGAAAAACTACCTTATCTGACAACTTGATTGCTGGCGCTGGTATGATGTCAGAAGATCTTGCCGGTAAATCTAGAGTTCTTGATTTCGATCAACAAGAGAGTGCTCGTGGAATTACTATCAATGCAGCAAGTGCATCAATGGTTCACGACATCGATGGTGATGATTATTTGATTAATCTAATCGATACACCAGGTCACGTTGATTTTGGTGGTGACGTTACTCGTGCAATGAGAGCAGTTGATGGTTGTATCATATTAGCTTGTGCAGTTGAGGGTACTATGCCCCAGACTGAAACCGTTGTTCGTCAAGCATTGAAGGAAAAAGTACGTCCAGTTCTATTTATCAATAAAGTTGATCGATTAATTAATGAGTTACAAATCGATGCCCCTGAAATGATGAAGCGGTTCGAGACAATAATTACTAAAGTCAACAAGTTGATTGAAACCTTTGCACCTGAGGAAGTATCCCGTGAATGGCAAGTTTCTGTTGGAAAAGGAACAGTTGCTTTTGGTTCGGCATACTACAACTGGGGAATGTCTATTCCCTACATGACAAAGACCGGATTAAATTTCACTGATATTTACGAATACTGTAAAAATGATCAACAAAAAGAATTGGCTAAGAAAGCTCCTGTACATCGAGTTTTGCTTGATATGGCTGTAGCGGAACTTCCTTCTCCATTAATTTCTCAGAAATATCGTATCCCTAATATTTGGCAAGGCGATTTAGAATCAGAAGTTGGTCAAGCAATGCTTAACACTGATCCTGATGGGCCACTTCAATTAATGATTACAAAAATATGGATGGACCCTCACGCAGGAGAAGTAGCTGTGGGAAGGGTGTATTCTGGTTCAATAAAACACGGTGAAACCGTTTGGGCATTGGGTGCCGCTAAATCTGAAAGAGTGCAGCAGGTTAGTATGATGGTCGGTGGCGATAGAATCCAAGTTCCAGAAGTATCTGCAGGTAATATTGCAGCATTAACTGGAGTTAGAAGCGCAGCAGCAGGTGTGACAATATCTAGAGATCCTGATGCAACTCCGTTCGAAGAAATCAGACACTACTCTGAACCTGTAGTTACTGTTGCTGTTGAACCTAAATCAATGAAAGATTTACCTAAATTCATCGACGCTTTACGTGGTCTCGCTAAGGCAGATGCATCTTTACAAGTTACTACTAATCAAGAAACTGGTGAGGCTCTATTAGCAGGGATGGGAGAATTACATCTTGAGATTACAATATTCCGTATGCAAGAAGAACAAAATATCAAAGTTAAGGTTAGTGAGCCGATTGTTGTTTATCGCGAATCTATTGAAAGCAACAATCATGGCCGCCCATTTGAGGGTAAATCGCCTAATAGGCACAATAGATTCTATATTGAGTGCGAACTATTACCTCTAGATGTCATCAATGCATTAAGAGAAGGTCACTTCGGTGACGGACCAGTTAGAACAAAAGATGCCAAAGAAACAGGTAATAAATTTTCAGAGTTTGGTATGGATAAGGATATGATGAGAAAAATTTATGCGATTCATGGTTCCAATGTGTTCGTTAATGATACTAAAGGTATTCAAAATCTTCACGAGACAAGAGAACTCATGATTGAAGGTTTCAATGATGTATGTAAGAAGGGTCCTACAGCTGAAGAGCCTCTAATGGGCGTCTTAGTCCGTCTTGTTGATGCTAAGCTTCACGAAGACGCTATTCACCGTGGTCCTGCTCAGACAATTCCTGCAGTCCGTAACGCGATTAAGGGTGCGATTCTAAGATCACGTTCTGTAATTTTCGAACCTATACAGAATATCCGTATTGATGCACCGAACGATGTAATCGGAGGAGTAACTCGTGAGTTAACTACTCGTCGAGGAATAATCGAAGACATGCCAGTAGATGGTGGTACTGCAAGTGTAATTGGCAAAATGCCAGTTGCCGAATCTTTTGGTTTCTCGAATGATATTAGAGCTGCAAGTCAGGGTCGAGCGGTTTGGAATACAGAGAATGCTGGTTTCGTTCAATTGCCCGCTTCACTATTCCATAAAGTAACTGCTGAAATTCGCCAGCGTAAAGGATTGAAAGAAGAACTCCCTGGTGAAGATAATTACCAAGATTGAGAGTAACTCATTCAAACTAAAACTTTCTCTCTATGAACAATTCCTATTAGAGCGGGAGTTAGAATCATACTTGCTACTAATGATAGCCCTATCATTATTGCACAGAACAACCCAAATGTCGAAAAGAATCCCATACTTGACTGAGTGATCACTAGGAATCCTCCAATATCTGACAAGGCTGATCCGAAGAGAGCTAATCCGGATGCACCTCCAACTATCTGAATGGAAGTTATGGTATCATTTCCATTTTCTTGTTCTTCTCTGAATCTTTCTACTACATGTATTACATAGTCAATTCCTACACCTAGAGACATTGCTGCAATAGCAACTGTAACCATATTCAATCCATAACCCGCAACTTCTATCATACCATACAGCCATATTATTACTAAAAATATAGGCGTAGTTGTCATAACAGCTATTCCAAAACCAGAAATGCCCCATAATATGCTTAGTGTTAGTGTTAATAATACGAAAACTAAAGCTGCTTTTGGACTTACTAGAACAAACATAATCCCTCCCATAAAAATCATTGCAGCAATGGTTTTAATTGAATATGAGATTTTATTTTTCTTAATTTTTTCAATTCTCCCGCCAAGACTTTCTTCATCTCTAAAACCCCACCATAAAGTGATTGTACAGAACACTATGCCTAGTAAAAGAGTAGATTGCATTTCGTTTTGCATAGAGTCCGCTGCAACAAATCTAATCACCGGATCTCCTGTTGGTATTGCCCATGTCACCGGATATTCATCTGAAGCAAATGCAGTTTCGATATCTCCCCTCTTTACTAAGTCTGTAGATGACAAATTTTGGAATGGCGACAAGTCTTCAATTAATTGTTCCAGTGCCGGTCCTACTTTGGCGAATTGCTCTGGACTCGATAAACCAAATCTCATCGTCATTCTAACATATCTTGGTTCCTCTCCTGAAATATCTAACCATGGTTTTTCATAGTCCAAGTCAGTTTCTGGTTGTATATATTCTGAGGTTATTGAAGGCGGTAAAGCAGGATATCCTCCACTAGCAGGGACACCTCTGGTTAGAATGAAACCATAAAGAAATACTAAACAATCTCTATCTTCCAAAACTGGTATATTTCTCAGGCCCACATTTGGGTGTGGGAGACTCATTGTCTGGCAATTTAATCCTCCGTCATTTTTTTCTGAATCCCAACCAGCCTCTTCAAAAGGTGCAATATTTTCATACATTGATGCTTGCACAAATATCAATATTTCATCCAATGCTATTAGCTCCACTTCCCCTGATGGTGTTCTAGATATTTGATTAGGTTCGAAATTTCTATCATGTGAATTCATATTTTTTCTTGTTAACCCGATAGCCTCAATGACTTTCGGGTTAGAGATGTCTCCTTCTACAAGTATGTAACCCGGCTCTCCCTCTGAAAATCTTTGACTGACTAAGTAAACTCCTTGTGCGAAATCTGAGTCTTCATCTAAGAAATCCTCTATCTGGAAATCACCCTCAAGTGACAACATGAGAGGAGTAGCCCCTAGAGTTATTATAATCGCTACAACACCTACTGCAACTCCTTTCTTCGCGGATTCCGAAGTTAATCTCACTAACCATTCTTTAGGGATAAGGTGTAATTTTCCATCTTTTTCATCTTTCAACTTACCTTTTCTTTCAAGCCATATATCTATGTCGAGTCTTAGTAGAGGTACCCATAGTCCAGTTAGCAGGAAAGCAGCAGTAACACCCAACCCTGCTTCAATTCCAAATGACCTTAATGCAGCAATATCTGATGTAAGATTTGCAAGGAAGGCAACTATTGTTGTTGATGAAGTCAGTAAAATCGCTCTACCTACACGTGAAATAGATTCTTCTGCTGATATTTCTATTGTTTTCCCTTTTTTCCTTTCTTCTTTGTATCGATGTAAAGCATGGAGACTGTCGTCAATACCTAGTGCTAAAATTAAGATAGGGAGTAGATTAGAAAACTGAGATCTAAATATTATTTCTAAACCATACTTTTCACCAAAAATCATTCCCCAACCTATTAATCCCTGCATCCACAACAAGGATAGTACAAGTCCAACTCCGACTATTAGGACATCCGAACTTCTTCGAAGACTTAACCATAGTAAAACGATAACAACTATTGCCATTAAGACGATAAGATATGCGCTAGATAGTAATTCTCTATTAATTTCTACATTCGGTCCCTCACCAAGAAGTACAGTTACTAGCAAGTCATCTTGCTCTCGTAAATCTTCTTCGATGGATAAATATAGCCACTCTACTGAACATAATGGTTGATTATTTTCTTCCTTCTCTTTACAGTCATCAATCGAGTATTTGATTGGATCGATAGATAACTCCACTCCTTCGCGCTCATAACCCCATTCTGCACTAGCATTTATCCAAGTAAATGTCCACCCTTCGTTTTGCATCTTTTGTCTATCAAGATTCAATATCAGCCAAGCCGATGATGCGGACCATCTCCCATAACCCCAAGCGTCAGTATTTATGCTTCCATCAGAATCCAAAACTCCTCCTATTGGACCTATTAATGAACTACTATTGTCCTCGATAAATGCTCTATCAATAGATAGGAATCTAAGGAAAGTACCTTTACTATTATTTGCCATTCTATGGGCCGCTAGATCGATATGCTCTTGAGTCACGTTTTCATCATCAAATGATAAACAATCTAATTCTCCACAGTTATTCCAATTAGTTGGTGCATCTTCCATTCTCAAGGTATTCGGATTGAATTGCGGTTTGGTCAGAAGTGATTGATTCGACATAAACACTCTAAAATCCGTAGCTAAATCTAGAACTCCTATAATTGGTTGACCTGAAATCTCTGAAGCAAAAGGTAAATAGTATTCGGAAATCTCATGTTCGTCTAAAAAGTTAGCCTTCCTATCAATCTCCCTTAGTACAGAAAGATTCAGAATCCCTCCTACTGGCTCATTTTGACCAGCATTCATTCCTGAGAACTCATCAATTTGATTTATTTCTGAGGGAGAGTCTCCGAAATATTCAGAATCTTTCACAAATAACCCAAAGCCCCAGATATTTCCTGCTTCAGAAAATTCTTCTCTCATCACTTCTGCTGCTTCTAATTCTGGAGATTCTAAGTTGTATGATTCAATATCTATAGGAGTAAAAGTTGCAGCGAAACCAGGTATCATAAGTAATGATAAAATAAATACGGCTAGGTGAACCTTTTTCCTTTGAGGAATTAGTACTTTCGCGACTTTCCTAAAATCTCTCATATCTGTATGCTACAAATTCTCATATATGATTAATTCTCATATATGATTGGTTGTAATTATTCATAATCCTAGCCCTTTTAATTTTTCTAGTGCTTCTACTTGTTTTTTATTTAATTTTTCAGGTTCTAAAATTGTAAATTCTATGTCCAAAGATCCTCCGTCGTGCCCGTGTCCATTCAATCTTCTCCTATCTCCAATTTTACTTCTTGGAGGGATTTCAATTTGTATTCTTTGATTGTTAGGTGTTTTAATTTGAATTTTCCCACCTAGTAAAAGAGTTGTATAATTAATGGCAACTTCCTGAATCAGTCTCCCATTTTCCCATTTTCTTCCATCTTCTGCATCAAGTCTAATGTTTATTTTTAGATCGCCTGGTGTACCATTGGGATGTTCATTACCCATTTTATTTAGTCTCAGTTGCTGCCCATGAATGGCTCCTGCTGGTACTTTTACAGTAATCGTGGATTCTTTAGAACTCACTCCTAATCCGTTACATTCCGGACAGTTTTTTGTTGTTCCAAAAGCAGTACCATTACATTTCTTACATTTCTTTAATCTTCTATGATTAAATTTAATTTGAGTTCCTTTCAATGCATCTTCCAGAGAAATATCTAGTCCGGACTCTATATCGCTACCCTTTTCTTTCTCACTATTTTTTTTAGGCCCGCTTTGTCTTCTATTATTACTAAAATCATTACTCTGTGGCTGACTTCTTCCTCCCATAAATTGTGAAAAAATATCTCCGATATCGACTCCGCCCGAGAAACCTCCGCCAATATTAGAGAACGGATTTCCTTTCCCAAACATATCCTGCATTCGGTTTTCATTATCATATTCTTTTCTTACTTCCGCAGTTCCAATTGTATCATAAGCTGCTTGGATGGACTTGAACTTATCTTCTGCAGCAGCATCCCCTGGATTTCTATCTGGGTGATATTGTCTTGCTAATTTTCTATATACTCGTTTAATTTCAGCATTAGTCGCATCTTTTGGTACTCCCAAAACAACATACGGGTTATCTGCCATCAGTACCACTAGACGGTCATCTAACTTCAACCCTATCGAATTCTTAATCTCTCCATCGATGCTCTGAATACCTATTGTACCTTAGGCTTAGTATGGCTATCGGATGGGCTTGCTTTCGGAACTATGTTGAACATGCTGAAGAAATAGGGGGGGATATTACTGACTATCCTCGTTTTTTTATTATGCCGAATTCATCTCACATTTGTTCAGATGATGATGGAAATAACGTAATTAGACTAATGGATGAGAATGAACATATCGATCATGAAGTGGAACTTGTCATCAAACTGGGTGATGACTTGTTGCCTAAATCTATGTGTGTAGGCTGTGACTCTACTAACCGTACTCGACAGGGCCTTGCCAAAGAAAAGGGATGGCCTTGGACTGAAGGCAAGTCATTCCGCGGTTCGGCAGTTTTAGGGACGTGGACAGATTGGGATTCCAATATGCTAGAAATTAGTCTATCTGTTAACGGTGAAGTTAGACAGTTGGCTAAAACTAATCTTATGGTTCATGATGTGGATTCGTTGTTAACTCATCTTAATGAATGGTATGACCTATCTCCTGGTGATTACATTTGGACAGGAACTCCGAAAGGCGTTGGTCGGATGTTTGTGGGTGATGAAGTGCATGCATGGATGAAAAATTCAGAAGGAACTATTGTAAGCAGGCTTAACGCTACTTGTATTAATTAATTCTAATTAATTGCATATCCGTTAATTGCCTTAAGACTTCTAAAGCCAGAGACGGTTCTAAACTATCTAAAATTTGATGTGCTTCTGCATGATATTTCATTGCCCTTTCCATGGCATAATCAATAGATCCGTTGCTTCTTAATTCATCTACTGCTGCTTCTAGGTCACTTTCTGAACATTCTCCTTTTCCATAAACTTTTGAGAATAATGGTAACTCATTATTGCTATCTAGGGCGTGTATAGCAATCAAGGTCTTTTTACCCTGGACGATATCTGAACCCGCAGGTTTACCTAGAGTTTCAGTATCTCCGGTTATATCTATTAGGTCATCCATTAATTGGAAACATAACCCTAATTTAAGACCCCATCGGGCCATATTATCCACAGTTTTCGCATCTGCACCTGCAAGTTTAGCTCCAGTTTCGGCACATGTTTCAAACATTGCACTTGTTTTCCCTGCAATCATTTCAATATATTCTTCTTCACTAACATAATCTCTTTGCTCAAAGTCAAAATCTTCTTGTTGACCTTCTGCAACTCTTCTTACCATTTCACCTATTGATTGAACTAAAAATTTCAAGTTTTCGGGGGTAATCTCTTCTGAATCAGCTAGAATCTCAAAACCGACAGCTAACATTGCATCCCCTGCATTTATTGCAGTCGCATTGTCATACTCGATATGTACTGCGTTAAGTCCCCTTCTTATTGGATCCTGATCCATAATATCATCATGTACTAACGTGAAATTATGAATTATTTCTATACTGGAGCCAAGAGTATAGTGGCCCTTGTGTGCAACTCCTGTTGCTTCTCCAACTAATCTCGGTAAAATGGCCCTGTATCTTTTCCCACCACCTGCGAATAGATGAGTCATTGCTCCATGTAATCGGTTTTGCTTAATTTTATTCATTGAATTCATAATTTCTGTTTCCACAATGTCCTTATGTTTACTTAATGCTTTTTTTAACTCATTCCCAGTTGAGGCTTTTCCGATTATTGATAATCTTCCGCAATCAATTATTTTATCATTATTTGAATTAATTAAAGCCTCCATGTTAGGGTAGTAAGGTTCAATGAAGTGCTTCCATATCATCCTAAACCATGGTGCCACAATCTTATCTGCCCACTCATTTTCACCATTTATCATCTCAATTATTTGTCCATGATTTAGCCATTTTGTATCTTTAATTTCATTTTTATTAATTGATAGTTCCACATCGGCTCTGACTATTAACACGTGGTCAATTTCATGTTCAATCCACTCCTCATCCCATCTACAACTATATTCGAATCTCCCTATGTGATTATATTCCCATGTTTCCGACACTTCCATTGGAATTCCAAGTTCCTGAAACATTTTTCTTTTACTTGCATGAATGACTCCTTGTTTTGCCTCACCATTTTCGAACTCGATGTCTAGAGGATGACTACAACAACTATTAGCCCAAATCCCAGGGAATGTGATTTTTTCTTCTGCTCTTTGTTGCATAAGTAATCTATTTTTCGAATCAAAAATAAGGACACTAAATGCTCTGTGCCTAATCCCCTTGCCTTTGTGGCAGTTGATTTTACTGGACGAACTAATGACGTTGTCATTGGCATCTACGACCAAGCACATTTCTTCCATCATACCTAGTTGTGCTGAATCTAACTTGCTCAGACTCCTATCTGGAGTTTCTTCTGCCATATATCTCATATCTCCGAAGAGGTTGCATATAATAGATGCTTCATTAGATTACTTTAGTGCCGATAGTATTGCCAGTTTGAATAAGTTCCAGAATTCGTTCCGGTTTTCTTCCATCTAACATCCAAACATTCGGTACTTGCTGACATATTTTACTTGCACTTTCTACTTTCAAAAATATTCCACCAGTAACATCTTGAGATTTTTCATGTGTTCCCCTTATTTTTTGATTTTTTGACCAAACCGGTATTAGACTCGCTCCTTCTTGGTTTGGAGGTTTTGTGAGCAACCCTTCCGTATCTCCTAAGAGGAATATGCAGTGGCTGACATTTGGCACTTCGTTGCAAAGTCTGACCATTAAATCATCACCAGATAATATGCCAAATTCTCTTTTATCAAAAACATCTACTACATCTCCGTAAGTGATCTGAATTGTTTTAGAACTATTTTCTTTGAACCTATTAATATCACCTCTAAAATTCGACCCTAGTCCATTTGCCCATAATGAGGGGGGATGAGAAATACCCCTGATTCCAAATTTCTCTAGGTGATTTAATACATGCTTGTTTAGTTCCATCATATCATTTCTTACTTTCTTGACCGCTAATCTTTGTTCCTCTATTGTTTCCTCGTCATATCCGGTTGCTAATTTCCATTTTTTAGCTTCTAAATGTCCGAACGAACCTGCTCCATGGACTAATATTACCGAATGCCCTTCGTCTAGAATTTTCGCTAAAACTTCACAGACATCCTTGATATTGTTTTCTCTTATTGTTTTCAATTGAGATTTATCTGTGATTAACCCTCCACCCAATTTTATCACGATTTTACAATTACTCAAAGTAGAACCCCATATACTTCGAATCGTCTTCGACATATTGCTGTATTCATATATGACTCTGCTGAGATTCTTAACGATGGGTTCATTTCAGAGTTGAGATACGAGAGAATATGACAGAACAATCCGATATTGAGAAATTTCAGAGATGGCTTCAATCACAACTGGATGATGTCAAGTTAATTGAGGATGTAAACGAGAGAGAAAGACGTCAGATTCAATTAGAATCTGCAATCCAAGAAGCAATTAACTTCCGGAACCTTGTGTCCCTTGTCAAAGATATTGCTCCACCATTCGTAGAAAGAGAATCATCGGTTAGAGTATTATCTGATGAAGAAGTGGTTAAGGAATCTTCTGGGATATTCTGCCTCTCTTGTGAGAAACCGATAACTTCAGAAATTGATTTCTGTACTAATTGTGGTGAATTTATCTAATCACTCTTCTTCTTCGACCCATCTTGCTCTTGCAACTTCGTACTCAGGGTTATCAGTAGCAATCGTGGTTAGGTATCCGCCATCCACGGACTCAACAAGGTAAACAGTAACTCCTGCATGCCATATAGTTTCTCCATCTGCAACCATTCTTGCAGTATCAACTTCAAATATTGTTGGTAAATTATAGTGAACCTTTCCTGCTTCTGCTGCTGTCCTAATACTCGATGACAAATGCACATGTGCTCTTCCACTTGGTGTTATACCAACTTCCAGTAGGTTCTCAGCTTCATCTGGGTTACATGGGTAAAATAATGAAGGGGGAATATTATCGGTTGGCAAGTCAAGCTCAATCTCTAGTGTATGACCATATGTAGCTCTAATCATGTTCCCTCTAACCTCATATCTTCCTTTCCCATCAGTTTCTGAAACTGCTCTAAAGTGATGAGGTCTTAACCAATGATATCTTCGTTCATCATTTTTCTTGAATCTGCTAATTATCTCTTTTACATCAACCCATCCATTAATATCCATTTCAAGATCAAATTTTTCAGGAGCATGCCTTAAAATCAATGCAAGTCTTCTTGCTAGGCTATCTCTTTCCCTCGATCTAAGTATAAATTTTCCTTCATCATTACATGCTGGACATAGGTTGTCGTCGGAGTAATATCCGTGTCTTGTGCACTCTCTTATCATATTATCAGGCACTTCGAGTGTAATTCCTTTCAAGAACCTCACGGTTGATATAGTGTGATTTCATTATCAATTATGTTGCCAATTATTATGTTGTATGACATACTCCGAGATACATGAAGGCAGTAATTGTTGATTGGCTGAGGTCTCCTTTTCATAGAGCTCATAAGGGTAAGTTAGCCAATATTCGTCCCGATGAGTTAGCAGGTCAAGTTATTAGAGAATTGATGGAAAGAAATGATATTTCAGGCTCAATGATTGATGATTTAATTGTGGGTTGTGCATATCCAGAAGGCGAACAGGGCTATAATTTGGGACGTTTATTGACATTTCTAGGGGACTTACCTACCACCGTACCTGGGACAACAATCAACAGACTCTGTGGTTCATCAATGCAAGCGATTCTTTCAGCAGCAGCCCATATAGAAGTTGGTTGGGGTGACTGTATTTTAGTGGGGGGTGTTGAATCTATGAGTCGAGTACAAAGACGTGGTTTCAACTGGAGTCCCTCTCCAGAGTTAGAAGTTAAATTTCCAGATGCATATGTGGGCATGGGTATTACAGCCGAAAATGTTGCCAAAGCATGGAAGCAAACTCGTGTTGAGCATGAAGATTTTGCTCTATCTTCACATCAAAAAGCAGCAACGGCTCAATCTAATGGTTTACTAGATGATGAAATCGTAAGTATACAAACTGATGATGGTATTGTCAGCCAAGATGGATGTATTCGTGGTAATACTACTATGGAATCTATGGCTAGACTAAAACCTGCATTTGGAGATGATGGTGTGGTAACTGCAGCAACTTCCTCCCCTCTAACTGATGGCGCTGTATTCATGATAGTCTGCAGCGAAGAATTTGCTGAGGCAAATAATTTGAATCCTATTGCAAGAATTGTTGCCGGTGCAGTAACTGGTTGTGCACCTAATGTAATGGGTATAGGACCAATCGAAGCTACACAGAAAGTTCTTGAAAGAGCAAATTGGGATATTAAAGACGTCGATCTCTTTGAATTGAATGAAGCTTTTTCTAGTCAAAGTTTAGCTGTTATGAAAGATCTAGGGATTAGTCCAGAACTAGTTAATTTACACGGAGGAGCATTAGCAATCGGTCACCCATTAGGTGCTTCAGGTGCACGGATTACAGGTAAGGCCGCAAGTTTACTTCAATCAACGAATTCAAACCGTTCTATAGCAACTATGTGTATTGGTGGCGGCATGGGTATCGCTATA
>Ga0114999_10001077_pt1 | contig 38677 bp, 39 predicted proteins | sample ArcticOcean_MG_C_3_FD_89820 | JGI IMG/M metagenome (GOLD analysis project Ga0114999, IMG submission 89820) | Marine microbial communities from western Arctic Ocean - ArcticOcean_MG_CB8_126 | ecosystem: Environmental > Aquatic > Marine > Oceanic | place: Arctic Ocean: Canada Basin | collected...
GATCACGCAGTGGAAAACACAGCTTCTGGAGCGTGCGGAGGTGGTGTTAGGCCCGGCGTCCGGCCCGCCTGAGAAGCCGGTAGACGTGAAAACTCTCCACGCCAAGATCGGAGAGCTGGCCCTTGAGAACGATTTTTTAGAATCTGCGCTCAAAGGGGCCGGCCTGCCGAACGAAAGGCGATGATCGACCCCCGCCACGAATTGCCGGTTACACGCCAGGCCAGGGCGCTCGGCATCAGCCGTTCGAGCGTCTACTACCGGTTCAGGCCGGTGGTAGAGGTGGATCTCCGCCTCATGCGCCGCATCGATGAGATCCATCTCGAGTACCCCTTTGCGGGCAGCCGGATGATGCGGGACATGCTGCGCGGGGAGGGTTTCTTCAGCGGTAGAAGACATGTCGCCACGCTGATGCGTCGGATGGGTATCGAGGTGCTGTACCTCAGGCCCAACACCATCAGGAAGCACCCCGCTCACCCGGTCCACCTGGTACCTGCTGCGTGGGATGACGGTGACCCGCCCCGGCCAGGTGTGGGCGATGGACATTACGTACATCCCGATGTCGAGAGGCTTCGTCTTTCTTACGGCCGTCATTGACTGGTTCAGCAGAAAGGTGCTGGCATGGCGGCTCTCGATCACGATGGATACTGCGTTCTGTATCGAGACGGTCGAGGAGGCTCTGATGCGCTACGGCGCCCCGGATATCTTCAACACGGACCAGGGAAGCCAGTTCACGAGCATGGCCTTCACCGGCCTGCTGGAACGTAACGGGATCGCAATCAGCATGGACGGCAGGGGAAGCTGGAGGGACAACGTGTTCGTCGAGCGCCTCTGGAGGAGTGTCAAGTACGAGGAGGTGTACCTGAAGGCATATGAATCGGTCTCAGAAGCAAGGACCAGCATCGGCCTATACATTGCGTTCTACAATTCCCGGCGGCCCCATTCCAGCCTCGGCGGAATGACCCCGGACGAGTTCTACGCGAGACTGCTTTCAGAAGACAGGGCAGCGCAATTCACCGCAGCGTGATTCCACTTATCAACCGGTCTAACATGTCCAGACAAGCGGGACCACCTCTTAGCGAGAGGACCAATTACATGCGATCACTGGGATTTGCTGAAGTCGCCATAGTTGTGAAGGACGTTGAGGCATCAAAGAAGTTCTACGTCGACCTGCTCGGATACACCGAGGCGCACTTCGACACATACACGCCGCCCGCCGGCAGCACCATCATCCAGGTTGGGCCCGATCACTTCCTCGGCCTGTGGGAGCCGGGCATCTGGTCCAGCGACTACCTGGACGGCTCGTATGGCGACTACTTCGGCAACACCATCGGCCAGGCCCACCTCGTCATGGCGATCGCCCAGGACGAAGTACAACCACTCGCAGACCGCCTTACCGAAGCTGGACTCCCGATTGCAGGCCCAATGCCGCACGGCGGCGGCTCACTACACCTCTACGTATCAGACCCGGACGGCCACGCAATCGAGTTCTGGGGCAAGTAAAATCTACCGCAGCGGCATCCAGCCGTTGCCCTCGTTTGCCTCGTCTAGCGGGCCCATGTAGACGTGTACGCGTCCGTTTTCGTCGGTCTTTTTGACGGTTTCTTCTTCGAAGTCGATCTCGATGGTGCCGGTCCCGCAGCGTACGGTGACTTGTGCTCCCGCCTGGTTTTCGACCTTCAGCGGCGTTCCCTCGATCACGTTCCCGGGACCAGTCTCGAGCCGCATCCACGCGTCCACGTTACCGCCGCGCAGTAGCTGCGACATGTCGGCCTGGTCTAGCACTGCTAGGCCTTCTGCGTCGCATGAGTAGAAAGGTCGAGCCGGGAACGGCGCTTCGGGGTAACCGGGCATTGGGTGGTCCTTGCTTGATTGTTGGGATGTGTGTTCTCGTGGCGGATTTTTGTGTGGGCGGGAATGTCGGGTTGTATGGACGTGATTCCACATCTGAACCCTTCGAGAGCCTCAGGGTGGGTTTCGCCGCGAGAGAGGTGCGACAGAAGGCCCCCTCCTAATGTGGGAGGAGGTTCGAGGGTGGTTAATCGTGGTGTGCAGCACTACTAACACGTTCAGGACGGAAGGTTGAACCTGCCTCACCCTTGATGCACGTGGGCCTCTGCTACCGGGAGACGGGGCAAACGAGCACTGTCGTCTCTAACCGACCGCTTCAGCCACCAGCTCAGCGCGCTCTGCGGCCGACTTCAACTCGTCGTCGATCGCTGTCCGGAGCCTGTCGATGCCCCAGCCCTTGGTTGCGGACGCTAGCACGACGCAAGAAATCTCGCCTCGCAGGTCTCCGCCGAATTCTGCTGGATCTCGTCCGATGAGCCCTGATCCGGCTTCGGACAGTGCGTCATTGGACTCATCCAGGTCGCCTTCACCGTTGACACTTACAGGTGACTCGGCGGCGGGCTGATCCGGCTCTTCGTCCGTGAGAAGGTCCATCTTGTTGAGGACCAGGATTCGTGGCACGTGCGATAGATCCATGTCGTCCAGGATCTTGTCCACCACCTCGATCTGCCGCTCCGAGTACTCGGAATTCGCATCCACGACGTGCACCAGCACATCGGCCTCTTCCAGCTCCTCAAGCGTTGCGCCAAACGACTCCACAACGATCGGCGGCAGCTTGTAGATGAACCCCACCGTGTCTGAGATCGTCGCCGGCGCACCGGACGGCAGATGTATCTGACGGGTCGTCGTGTCCAGCGTAGAGAAAAGCTGATCGCGCTCCATAACCTCGGACGACGTGAGCTTATTAAACAGAGCGCTCTTGCCGGCGTTCGTGTAGCCAACAAATGCCGCCACGCCGAGATCGGAACGCCGGCGGTTGTTGCGCTGACCCTCACGACGCACTCGAACCTTCTTGAGTTCCTTCTTGATGCGCGAAATCTTGTTGCGGACGAGCCTGCGGTCGGTCTCGATCTGCGTCTCACCGGGGCCACGGGTCCCGATCCCACCACCGAGGCGTTCAAGGTGAGACCATTGCCCTGCGAGTCGTGGCAGCAGGTATTCGCTCTGCGCCAGCTCGATCTGCAACTTACCCTCGGAGGACCGTGCCCGCCGGGCAAAAACATCCAGGATCAGCGTGCTGCGGTCGATCACCTTGACCTTGAGAAGGTCCTCAAGTCGAAGCTGCTGGGACGGCTTGAGCTCGTCGTCAAAGATGACCGTATCGGCGCCCTCCGCATGTATGACATCAAGGACATCATCGATCTTGCCCTTGCCGATGTAGAGCGGCGAGTACTTGTTGAGCATCTGGGACATCCGTCCCACAACTTCCGCACCACATGCCTCGGCGAGCGACGCAAGTTCATCAAGCGAGTCTTCGATCGGCCAGACGGATTTCTGTCGGCGGACCTGTACGCTAACGACGATGACGCGTTCCTGGCGTCTCGACGTCCTGATTCTTGAGGATTTGGCCAAGTTGTTCGGGCTACTCCAGACCTACTGGTGCTCTAGTTAACTGGTGGAGGCGGGATCTTCCAGTCCTGCAGACGGGCGAGTCCTTCGGCCACTCTGTCATCACTAAGGGTAAGCGATAACCGAATATAACCCTCGCCGGCCTGCCCGTACGAACTGCCCGGCGTCACGACGATGTCACGTTCTTCCAGCAGCGCGTTGGCGAACTGTTCTGACGAATAGCCCTCAGGCACTCGTGTCCAGACGTACAGACCGGCCTGCGGAGTGATAACCGCCAATCCGATGGATCGCAGCGCCTCGACTACCTTGTCACGCCGGTCCTGATATCCCCGGTTGTTCTCGATCACCCAGTCACCGTGGTTATTGAGAGCTTCAATCCCCATTTCCTGGACGGCCTGTGGCACGCCGGAGTCCAGGTTGGACTTGATGACCCGGAGCGCCTCTATAAGATCGGCGTTTCCGACGGCTGCGCCGACGCGCCATCCGGTCATATTGAAGGTCTTGGACAGGGAGTGGAATTCCATGCCGATGTCCATTGCGCCATCAGCCTGAAGGAAGCTGGGGGCATCGTAGCCGTCGTACGTGACCTCGCTGTAGCAGTTATCGTGCAAGACGATCAGATCATGAGCCTTGGCGTATTGGACCACCTTCTGGAAGTACTCGATCGATGCAATTCCGCCAGTGGGGTTGTTCGGGTAGTTCAGCCACAAAACTTTTGCTTTATCGGCGACTTCCGTCGGGATGTCATCGAGGTCCAACTGCCAACCGGCTTCTTCGTGCATCGGGACTTTGTAGCTAACGCCACCGGCGAAGATGGTGCCGACGTCGTACACCGGGTAAGCCGGATCCGGCATGATCGCAATGTCGCCCGGGTTCAGAAACGCCAGGGCCGCGTGGCCGATGCCCTCTTTTGCGCCGATAACGCTGATGGCCTCGGTCTCCGGATTGAGCGCAATTCCGAATCTGCGTTCGTACCAGTCGGTAACCGACTTCCGAAACTCCGGCAGGCCCTCTGTTTCCGGGTAACGGTGGTTTGGGGTGTTGCGTGTCCCCTTATCCAGCGCATCCAGGATGAAACCAGGCGTCTCCCGGTCAGGATCGCCAATCCCAAATGAGATCACGTCGATGCCCTCCGCCCGCTTGGCCGCGATCGTGCGTGAGATCGTGACGAACGGGTACTCGGGCAGTTGTGTGACGCGGTCGGCGATGTGCATGGTTATCGGGGTTCCTTTGGGATGTGTCGATTGAACCGGAGTTTATGGTCGGGCTTTTCTAATGCGCGAAAGCCTCTGCCAGCTACAAGTCATCCTGAGCGTAGCGAAGGATCTCGCCGGTAGCAGAGCGTACGAACGTCGATCGTGCATGCCGCCATCCAGCGGCGAGATTCTTCGTCGCAAGCTCCTCAGAATGACATGTTACGAACATACGGTATGAGGCAGAGATTGTAGGCGGCTCGGCGAGAATTTGGGGTTCTCAGTCCTGCCAGACGCCCTCGAACACCTCTACGGCCGGGCCTTCAAGGTAAATCTCGCCCTCACCGGCCCACGTGATCTGCAACTCGCCACCGGGGACCTGAACTCGAACCGTGTCATCAGTGAAGCCGTGGAGCTTCGCAGCAACCGCCGTCGCTGTCGTCCCGGTGCCCGAGGAAAGGGTCTCCCCCGCCCCGCGCTCAAATATCCGGGCCTTCAACGTGCCTGAGTCGACCACGTTGGCGATCTCAAAGTTGATCCGGTTCGGGAACAACGGGTGACTTTCAACGTACGGGCCGATCTCCAGCAACGGGAAGTCGTCCACATCTTCCTCGGGAAACACGACTGCGTGCGGGTTTCCAACAGATAGGCAAGTGACCTTGAGCTTCCGGCCCCCGGCCTCGATCTCGTAGTCGAGAACACGATCCGGGTTGCCCATCGCGGCCGCGTCAACGGGAATATCCGACGGCGTCAACGTTGGCTCGCCCATTGCGACACGCGCCGCCACCATCACCTCGCCGTCCATCGTAGGTACAACCGTCCGGACACCACCGCCTGTTTCAACAATCAGCCCTTCCGGTCCGGGCACGGCGATCTTGCGATCGATCACAAACTTGGCGAAAAGCCGGATGCCGTTGCCGCTCATCTCGGCTTCCGATCCGTCCGGGTTGTAGATCCGCATGCGCACCTGCGCCACGTCCGATTCCTGGACGAGGGTTATCCCGTCAGATCCGACGCCGAAGTTGAGCCGGCTCATGGCGACCGATAGGTCGCCCCAGTCGCGGTCTATCCCACGCCCATCGATGGCGATGTAGTCGTTCCCGGCTCCGTGCAACTTGACGAATGACAGCGCCAAAATGATTCCTTTGACCCGTTTATGTCGGGGTGTTCAGCTGAGATCTGATCGCTAAATTAATCCGAGATGTTCACAACCCGGAGTGTGACATTCTAAAGACGCTAGGTGGGTCCGTAAATGGGCCTTTTAGGGTTGTTATTTGCCTTATTCTCCGATTGGAGGGCTTTCAGACAACCACGACTCAACCAACGCTGTCGCCGCTGTTGTCGCACCCTCCGGGTCGGCCGCGTCCAGCCAGTTGATACGCGTATCGTCCGCCGAAAACCAGTTGGCCTGATGCCGCGCCAAGCTCCGCGTCGCCCGCCTCGCGGCTTGTACCGCATCGGCGTAGGTCCGCTCGCCCGCCAGGTATCCGGCCAACTCCCGATAACCGATGCCGGTCATCGCCGGGGCGTTCATCGGCACGCCTCGTTCCACCATCGCCCGCACCTCATCCACCCAGCCGGCCATCAGCATTCCGTCGATACGAGCATCGATTCGAGCATAAAGACGCTCCCTACCAATCCGCAAACCGATGATGAGAGCGTCGTATGGGGGTTCTTCCGCCCGTCGAGGGCCGGTATTCCCGCCCGCCTGCGCTACCTCTATAGCCCTTATCACCCGGCGAACGTTTCGGGAATCGATCCGTTCAGCCGCCTCTGGGTCCAGCGCCTTCAACTGGGCAAACACCACCTCACCGCCTTCCTCCTTCGCCACACTCTCCAACTCCGCCCGTAACTCGGCGTTCGGTGGCACACGCGGCACGTTCCACCCTTCCAGCAGCCCCCAGACGTACTGCCCTGCCCCACCAGCCAGGACCGGAAGGCCCTGTCGGGCGGTTATTTTGGCGGCGGTGTCCCTTACTGCATCCAGATAGTCGGCCAGTCCGAACGGATCTTCGGGCTCAAGGAAGTCGATCAAGTGGTGCGGCGCCGCTGCCAGTTCGTCTGCCGACGGTTTCGCCGTTCCGATGTCGAACCCGCGGTAGAACAACCGCGAGTCTGAGTTGATCACCTCACCGTTAAACACCTGCGCCAGTTGGATGGAGAGCGCAGTCTTACCAGAAGCCGTCGGGCCCACCACGACCAGCAATTTCGGCTTTGCGTCTGGCGAATTCGATCCCGGCATGGGTATTAATCAGCGGTTCTGTCCGTCAATCGGACGCCGCAAACGCCTCAACGATTCGCGGGAACGCCTCTCCGTCCAGGCTCGCCCCTCCAACCAGCGCACCATCGACGTCCGGAGACGCCGCATACGAAGCGGCGTTGTCGGAGTTGACGCTGCCGCCGTAAAGGATGGAAATACCTTCGGCGATATCTGGCGAATACAGCGACGCCACTGCAGCCCGGATTGCCGAAGCCATTTCCTGTGCGATCTCTGGAGACGCGGCACGACCGGTGCCGATCGCCCAAACAGGCTCGTATGCGATTGCCACGTTCGAGATGTCGGAGATTCCAGCAAGGCTGCCCGCTACCTGGGACGCCACAAACGCCCCTGCTTCCCCTGAATCCCGTACTTCTAGCGACTCGCCAACACATACGATCGGGCGCAAACCCACAGCGAGTGCGGCTTGAGCCTTGGCGGCGGTTGTACCGTCATCCTCGCCATGCATCGAACGACGTTCCGAGTGGCCAACGATCACGTAGGTACACAACCCGAACAGCATGTCCGCCGAAAGTTCTCCGGTATGCGCCCCCTGAGCGTTTGAACTTACATCCTGCGCGCCGATGAATACTTTCGTTCCATTAAGCGCCATAGAAACAGGTACCAATGACACAGACGGCGGGCAAATTACTGTCGACACGCCTGTGATGCCGTGCACGCCTTCCGCTACAGCACGCGCCAGCGCAGAGGCCTCAGCCAGCGTAGTGTTCATCTTCCAGTTCCCAGCAACTACCGCCGTGCGCATATAAGACCCTCGATACGACTAAACATCAATCTCTTCAGTTGGATTATCTGGCACTTCGGGCGAAGTCTCTTCTGGCGCTTCCCCAGGTACTTCTGGTACTTCTGGCGCTCCAACGGCATCCAGCAGAGCCGCCACACCCGGAAGTGTCTTACCTTCAAGGAACTCCAGGGACGCCCCGCCGCCGGTCGAAACATGTGTGATCCGGTCCCGGAGACCAAGAGATCCCATGACCTCGGCCGTCGAACCTCCGCCGACAACACTCACACAGTCATCGTTTGCGGCGATCGCCTGCGCCACGGCAGTAGTGCCTGCGGCGAACGCCGGCCACTCAAACACGCCCATCGGCCCATTCCAGATAATCGTTTTCGCCTCTGACAACTCTGCCGAGTATGCGGCGGCTGATTCCGGGCCGATATCGAGCACCAGTGCTCCGTCAGCTATCTCGGATACCCCGACCGTTTTTGGTTCCGCGTCTTCGGAGAACTCCATCGCCGTAACGACATCCGTTGGGATCACAATCCGGGCCGGCGAGTCCTTTAACAGCGAACGCGCCGCTTCGATCTCGCCGTAACTCTCTGGATCTGCATCCATATGTCCTGAGGCGGCCAGGAACGCCGCAACCATCCCGCCGCCGACCAGCACCGTGTCCACCTTGCTCGCCAGATGGGTCAAAACAGCGATCTTGTCGGACACCTTTGCGCCGCCGATAACGGCGACCACCGGTTGATCGGGATTTTCCAGGCACGCGCCTAGCATCTCAAGTTCACGTGCCATCAACATCCCGGCGACAGCCGGCATGTGTTCGGCGACGCCGACCGTAGACGCATGCGCCCGGTGTGCTGTGCCGAACGCGTCGTTGACGAATACATCTGCCAGGCCCGCCAGCTTGCGTGCGAAACCCGGGTCGTTCCGTTCCTCCCGCTTGTTGAAGCGGAGGTTCTCGAGAAGAGCCACTTCCCCCGGCTCCATCGCCTCCATCACCAGCATCGGGACCTTGCCCGCCGGCCCCTTGCCCTCTTTCACCTCGGCGCCCAGCAGATCCGATAGCCGTTCGCGGACCGGTGTGAGCCGAAGATCAGGATCAACCTCACCCTCCGGCCGCCCCATGTGCGAGCAAAGCATCACGCGACACCCGCGGTCTCGCAGGTACTCGATGGTCGGGAGCGCCGCTTGAATCCTGGAGTCGTCCGAAATTCGGAGATCCCCGTCCATCGTGGATCCCGACATCGGTACGTTGAAGTCCACGCGCACGAGCACGCGGGAATCCTGAAGATCGATATCCTCTACGGTCTTTTTGCCTGCTGCCGGCATCTAGGCTTCCTCGCCGTTTGAAATATCGGGCAGATCCAGCCCTTCCGGCTTCGCTAGGAATCTCGCCGATTCGCTCAACTGCTCGATGGCGTCGGCGGGCAGATTCGAGGTCTTCAGGGCAGAAATACCCTCATCAAGTAATCGGGAGATTGTTCCCGTCGAGAACTCTCGGCTGCCTGCTTCATCCAGTACCTCGGTCAGGTTTTTAGCCGACTCCGGGTCGATCACCCGTTCCATGTAGATCTCGCCAACACGGCGCCGATCCGTAGGTGTCCCGGACTCGACAACGTACGCCACGGGTAGCGTCTTCTTCTTGGCGACAAGCCGACCCTGTCGAGTCTCATCGCGCTGCCCGACCGGCCAGAACACGTCGCAATCCTCGGCCACCCTTATCGCCGCTCCGAGTTTGCGCCCAAACGTGTTCAGGCCTTCGGCAACGCAGTCATCGACATCACCGCTCGCTAGCGCGCCAAGCTGGATGGCGCAAGCGAGCAGAGCGCCCGTTTGCGATTCCGACATCGTTAGATACTCGTCCACGCCGACATCAAGCCGCTCCTGGAGAGCGATGTCCCTGTACTGACCCTCGCACGTATCGAGATTGGCCTGGTCCAACACCCGAATCGCGTTCGCAATGGATTCGGTGGGTACGCCCTTAACGCGCGCCTCGAAGAGCGACAGGCGGGCAAGGGCGTGCATGCCATCGCCCGTGTTGATCGCCTGCGCCGGTCCCCATGACCACCACACGGAGGCGCGGTCGTCGCGCTCCGAGTTGCCGTCACGGATGTCGTCATGGATCAGAATGTGGTTGTACATATACTCGACGGCGCATGCCTGCGGGACCGCGTCCGTGTAGTTCCCGCCGAGGGCGCTGCAAGTCATCAGGGTCAGGGCTCCATGGACGCGCAGACCGGTCGATCCGATCCTGGGCTCGCCGGTCGTTTCGTACCAGCCCATGTGATAGCCCATCATCCGATAAAGCGGCAACGTGCGTTCAGAGACAAGCGCCTTTAGCGCCGTCTCAAGCTCGTCTTGCCGTTCAGTCAATCCGGCCGGCGGGTTGCCGGACTTGGTCGTCATTAGAGGGCGTCACCGTTCGTTTGTAATTATCGATACGTAGTCAAAGTGCCCGTACGAAGGCAAATCAGCCAAGGACACTGGTCCACACGCGCTGGAGCATTTCCAGTGAGATCGCTCCATGACGGCGAACCTGCGGAGGGTCCACCGAGAAGTCTACGACCGTCGAGGGCGCGTCGTGCGCTCCGCAGACACCCTCTACAACGAATCCAAGCGAGTCTCCGAACGCCGCCTCAACTTCCACAGCAGTTTTCAGAGATCGTTCCCCGGAAAGGTTGGCCGATGTTCCGGTGATCGGACCGCCAACGGCACGAGCGATGGCCCGCGGGATGCCGTGGTCTGGCACACGCACGCCGACGGTGCCCGCGCCCGCAGAGACCACGTCGGGGAGTTCCGCGACAGCGCTTAGCACCAGAGTCAGCGCGCCCGGCCAGAACTCCTCTGCAAGTGCAACCGCTCCGTCTGGCACCGTTGTTGCGATCAACTTCAGATCATCGGGCTCGGCTATCAGCAATGGGACCGGGCTGTTTGCGGGCCTGCCTTTGGCGGCAAACAGCCCTCTGACCGCGGCGGCGTTAAAAGGATCGACACCGAGTCCGTAGAAAGTGTCGGTTGGGAAAGCGACCACTCCCCCACTTCTTATCACGTCCGCCGCCGATTCCGCTGATCCGTCCGCGGAGTGGCTCGTCACGCCCAGGTCCGTGGCGCGGCTCAAAGTAGAAGTCCGTGGTGGGGCAACGTGCCGCTCCCGCGATCATTTGTAAAGGAAGCTCCGCCCGCCGGCAGGCGGGACGGCGCGGGCGACGATGCCCACGAACGATTTACGTTGACGGAGTTTAGCACGGGTGCTAGCTTTAATCGTCTCATCAGACGCCCTTCAGCGCCGGTGCACTGGACACGCCAGCCCGCCGAGCAGACCTGCACTGGGAGTTAATGTCAGAAGACGCAGCGACGACCCCTCAAGAAGCACTCGAAAAGGCGGTCTCAGATAGCCGCCGAGTCTCGACGACGGGCGACATAGAGGTCGCTACATATCTGGAGATCGCACAGGGCGAGCGGGTCCGTGGAGGACGCCCGGATCAGGACACGACGGAGCCTGAGACGGTCATCATCATGGACTTTGGATCGCAGTACTCCCACCTCATCGCGCGTCGAGTGCGCGAGGCGAACGTTTTCTGTGAGATCGTCCCGCACTCCGCAAAAGACTCCGTCCTTGAAAACAAGAACGTCGTCGGAATCATCCTCTCGGGCGGCCCCAACAGCGTCTACGAAGAAGGTGCGCCGCTAACGCCCGGCTGGGTGTTCGATGCGGGAGTGCCCATCCTCGGCATCTGCTACGGCATGCAGGCGCTCGCCCATCAGCTTGGCGGCAAGGTGACTGCGGGTTTGCAGCAGGAGTACGGATACGCCGTCATCCACAGGAACGACCAGACGACCGAGCTCCTTGAAGGCCTGGACGAAGCATCTCCAGTCTGGATGAGCCACGGGGACCGAATTGAAACGCTCCCGCCCGGCTTCAAATCGCTTGCGTATTCCGAAAACTCTCCGGTCGCTGCGATAGGAAACGACGCCGGAATCTTCGGTATCCAGTTCCACCCGGAAGTGGCGCACACGCCACAGGGCGTGAAGCTCCTGAGTAACTTCGTACACAAGATCTGCGGAGCCTCAGGTGACTGGACACCGGGACACTTTGTCACCGAGGCGATCGAGCGCATCAAGCAGCAGGTCGGTGACGGCAAAGTGATCTGCGCCCTCTCCGGAGGCGTGGACTCCGCCGTGGCCGCGGTACTGCTCCACCGTGCGATCGGCGACAACCTCACCTGCATTTTCGTCAACAACGGGCTACTGCGTCGGGAAGAGGCGGAGCGTGTCCAGGCGGTGTTCGGACGCACGCTTGGCCTGAAGCTGCGCTACATAGATGCAACAGAGCGCTTTCTCTCGGCGCTTGCCGGGGTCACGGACCCTGAAGAAAAACGAAAGATCATCGGTCGGGAGTTCATCCGCGTCTTTGAGGAAGAGGCCGACGTGCTAGGCGAGATCGATTTCCTGGCACAGGGAACCCTGTACCCGGACGTGATAGAGAGCACGAGTTCGGAGACCAAAGCGGCACACGTCATCAAGTCCCACCACAACGTTGGTGGCTTGCCTGATCACATGAACCTGAAGCTCGTGGAACCCCTCAGGTACCTGTTCAAGGACGAAGTCAGGCTCGCCGGCGCAGAGCTTGGCATTGCCCCGGAGGTCCTCAACAGACAGCCTTTCCCGGGACCGGGGCTCGCCATAAGGGTGATCGGCGACATCACGTTCGAAAAGCTTGAGACGCTTCGTGGCGCCGACTGGATCGTGATGGACGAGATCAAGAACGATGGTCTCTACGATCAGCTATGGCAGTCGTTCGCAGTGCTCACAGACACCAAGACCGTGGGAGTCATGGGCGACCGGCGCACGTACAGCTACGTTGTGGCGATCCGCGCCGTAACCAGCGAAGACGCCATGACCGCAGACTGGGCCAAACTGCCGTACGACACTCTGGACCGCATCTCAAATCGCATCGTCAACGAGGTCGCGGACGTGAACCGTGTCGTTCTGGACATAACCAGCAAGCCGCCGGGCACGATCGAGTGGGAATAGTGGACAGACAAGTGTCACGACGTTGCCAGACAGGTGTCAGACGTTGAAAGTCCTGCTGGTCGGCTCCGGCGGACGTGAACATGCGATGGCCGACGCCCTGAGCAAGAGTCCGCTTCTGGACCAACTTCTGATAGCACCTGGCAACGCGGGGACGGCCTTGCTCGGCGAAAACGTCCCTGTGTCGATTAGCGATGTTCCCGGGATCGTGTCCCTTGCGCAGGACCGGAGCGTCGATCTCGTAATCGTCGGCCCGGAAGCTCCACTTGCAGAAGGCCTTGCCGACAAGCTCAAAGTCGCTGGAATTCCGGTGTTCGGGCCGTCTCAATCCGCCGCCCGCATCGAGTCCTCAAAAAGCTGGGCGAAGCAGCTCATGGCGCGTCATGGCGTTCCCACCGCCGGATTCGCCACATTTCACAACGTACAGGAATCGCTCCAGCACATTTCCGCCTTGAGCGAGGGCCCGGTCGTCGTGAAGGCGGACGGCCTCGCCGCCGGCAAGGGAGTCATCATCGCCGGATCTCGCAAGGAAGCAAGCGAGGCCGTGACGGAGATGATTCACGGAGGGATGTTTGGGGACGCCGGCGCTACGGTCGTGATCGAAGAGTGTATGGAGGGTCCGGAGGTCAGCGTTTTCGCATTCGTAGACGGCAAAACGGTCTCAAACGAAGTCTCGGCCTGCGACTACAAACGCGCATATGACGGAGACATCGGCCCCAATACCGGCGGAATGGGCGCGTACACCCCGCCCGAGTTCTGGACGCCGGAGCTGGCGACCCAAATCCGGGCGGAGGTACTCGAGCCGATCGCAACCGCTATGGATGCCGAAGGCGCGTCTTTCACGGGAATCCTTTACGCAGGGTTGATGTTGACCGAATCAGGACCACGCGTGATCGAGTTCAACTGCCGCTTCGGCGATCCCGAGGCGCAGGTGGTGCTCTCCCGGCTTGAGACCGATCTGCTGGAGATCACACTGGCCGCAACAAACGGAAAGCTCGATCAGGTGGATGTACGGTGGAATGATCGGGCGAGCGTATGCGTCGTGATGGCGTCCGGCGGTTACCCGGGCTCGTACGAGACGGGCAAGCCTATAACCGGCCTTGCCGACGTCGCTGGCGACACTCAGGTGTTCCACGCCGGAACCGTTGAAGGCGAGGACGGAACGGTCCTGACCGCCGGCGGGAGAGTGCTCGACATCGTAGCTAGCGGTGAAGACATTTTTGAGGCGCGGACTACCGCCTACGCCGCTGCTCAGGCAATCAATTTTGAAGGCGCCGAGTATCGTCGAGATATCGCAACACGCGCCGTGAAATCGCCCGCCCCGTGACGCAACGCCCTGAACGTACCCTGCTCGTCGTCTGCGATTTCGACTACACCGCCGCCGACTGCAACGCGGCGCAGCTCATGATCGCTGAATTCGCCGGGCCGGATACCGCCGCGATCAACCAGCAGTACCGGGACGGCGATCTCACGTTCCGCGACTATCAAGAAAAGGTAATCAGCACCATTGTTGCGCCGGTCGATCAGCTCAGTTCGTGGGCCGGCGACAACGTAACACTGCGGTCCGGCTTTTCCGAGGCCGTGAATGCAACCCGGGAACAGGGCGGCGAGTTCATGATCGCCTCCGCCGGGATCGATTTTTATATCGAGCCCGTCCTTGCGGCGAACGGTCTGGGCGATGTCCCTGTCCTCGCTGTCACGGGTGCGTCTACTGCGGCCGATGGTTCGACCACGTCGTTCCGTTACGATTACCCCTCTGACCGGGAGTATTGCCGCGACTGGGCCGTCTGCAAATGCGAGCCGATCGAGAAAGCGCATGCGGCCGGTCAGAAGGTGATATTCATCGGCGACGGTCTGCGATCCGACTCCTGCGCCGCAGAAAAGGCGGATACAGTATTCGCCCGTTCAAGCCTCCTGGAGCACTGCAGAGACAACGGCATTGAGGCTATCGAGTTCGAAGACTTTCACTCGATAGCAAATCACATCTCGAAACTCGGGCTCAACCCGGACCAAAATTCCAGCAACTCAGCACCCACGAAGGCCGCCGAATGATCGACCGATATTCCCGCGAAGAAATGTCCAAAGTCTGGTCGGACGAAAACATGTACGGCCTCTGGCTGGACATCGAGATCGCAGCCAGCCAGGCGTGGACCAACCTGGGAGTTGTGCCACAGTCGGACATGGACCTGATCCGGGACGCCAGCTTTGATGTGGAGCTGTACAACCAGCATTTCGAAGAGACGAAACATGATGTCGTCTCCTTCACCCGGTCCGTTATGGCAAGCCTCGGCGACGAGAGCCGGTGGATCCACCACGGCCTGACCTCGAACGACGTCAAAGACACGGCGCTCAGCCTCCAGTTGATCCAGGCGATCGACTTTCTGGACAAAGACGTTGACGATCTCATGGACGCACTAAAGGTGCGTGCGGAAGAGTTCATAGACACCCCGGCAATGGGACGCTCCCACGGCATCCACGCAGAGCCAATGAGCTTCGGCCTCAAGTTCGCCCTGTGGTGGGACGAGATGCGCCGGCACAAGGTTCGACTGGCGCAAACGCGCGAGATGGTCGGTGTCGGAAAGATCTCCGGACCTGTCGGCACATACGCCAGCGTTCCGCCCGAGATAGAAGAAACCGTCTGCAACGAGCTGGGCATCGAGCCGGCTCCCGTGTCGAACCAGATCATCCAGCGCGACCGGCACGCCCAGTACGTCCAGACGCTCGCACTAATCGCAGCGTCACTGGACAAGTTCGCCACCGAAATTCGGTCCTTGCAACGAACCGAAATTAGAGAAGTAGAAGAACCGTTTGCCCAGCCCGGATTCGTCACTACCGGCTCCTCGGCGATGCCGCACAAGCGCAACCCCGAAATCTGCGAACGAATCTGCGGTCTGGCCCGGCTCGTGCGGGGACACACGATCACGGCGCTCGACAACGTCCCGCTCTGGCACGAACGTGACATCAGCCACTCATCAGCAGAGCGGATGATCCTCCCGGACTCCTCGCTTGCGGTGGACTACATCCTTGAGCGCTTCACCGCAGTGGTCAAAGGCATGCGGGTGTACCCGGAACGCATGATGGTCAACCTTGAACTGACCCGGGGCCTGCCCTTCTCTCCACGCGTCATGCTTGCGCTCGTGGAATCCGGTATGGCGCGGACAGAGGCGTATAAGAAGGTCCAGTCGCTGGCGATGCGAACCTGGGATGAAGGGCTGGACTTCCGGGAGCTGCTCCGCAACGACTCCGAGGTCACGGACGCCATCGGAGCCGAAGTGTTGGAGACGCTGTTCGACTACGACCACTTCTTGCGCTACGTTCGCCACACATACGCACGCCTCGGATTCTCCGTAGCGACACAACCGGCGACCGCGGGATGATCGTTCTATGCCTTCAGTAAGCGAAACCAACTTCTCCGGGCTCCTCCACCGCGGCAAGGTACGTGACACTTACGACATCGGTGAAGGTCGCCTTCTCATGATCGCAACCGACCGTATTTCGGCGTTTGACATCATCCTCCCGTCGCCGGTCCCGGACAAAGGCACAATCCTGGCCCAGATGTCTAAATTCTGGTTTGACCGCACCGACGACGTGATGCAGAACCACGTCGTCGGCATGGCGGACGACGAAGCAGCGTTAGCGGACGTGCCACGCACTGGAGCGCTTGCGGAATTACCGGCGCAAATGCGTCGACGATCGATGGTGATTCGCCGTGCCGAGCGCCTGAATATCGAGTGCGTAGTACGTGGATACATCACCGGCGCAGGTTGGGCGGAATACTCTGAACACGGCACGCTCAACCGCCAGAAACTCCCTGAAGGCATCGTAGAAGCGCAAAAACTTGAGCCGCCGATCTTCACCCCGAGCACCAAGGCGGAAGAGGGACACGACATCCCGATGACGCCGTCCGAGGTCGTGGATCTCGTCGGTGCAGAAATGGCCGTCACGCTTGAAGAAGTAACGCTGAAGATCTTCAAGGTTGCTCAGGAGTACGCCGCCGGACGCGGCATGATAATCGCCGACACCAAGATGGAATTTGGCTTGATCGACGGCGAACTCACGCTGATCGACGAGCTGTTTACGGCGGACTCGAGCAGATTCTGGGCACAATATGACTACAAACCCGGGTCTTCTCCACCAGCTTTCGACAAGCAATTCGTGAGAAACTGGTTGTTGGAAAGTGGATGGGACAGGGAACCACCGGCCCCAAATCTTCCTGCCGACATTATCCGTATGACACGTGACAGATACATCCAGGCTTTCGAACGCTTGACCGGAGACACTTTCGTCGCCTGAATCCCGCTCAATCGAGCGGACACGGCGATCACAGAGGGATAAATGCCAGACCGAATCGCGACCACAAGGCCAGACAACCGACGAGGATTGACGCGCGGAGAACGACGGGCAGCGCGGCGTGGTAAGTCGGACGCACGTAAGCGGCGGAAGCGTTATATCTACATCGCCATCGGCTCCACCGTCGCCCTCCTGTTCATCATCAGTCTCCTGGTTCCGGGAGGTTCCGGAAACCAGACCAGTTCCAACGCCAACCTGAACAGCGGCGGGCCTGTGGAAATCCTGGACGACCAGGGCCGCTCGCACATCGCACCAGGAAATGCCGGAGGCCCGTACCTCACCATCCCGGCAACTTCCGGGCCGCACTGGATTACGAATCCGTCTGAGACCGTCCCGACCGGCTCTCCTGCTCGCTGGGGCGCTTACGGAACGCCGCTCCCGGATGAGGTTCAGATTCACAATCTGGAGCACGGCGGCATCGTCTTGAACTACAACTGTTCAGAGGATTGCACTGAGCTTGTGGATCAACTTCAGTCGGTAATCCCCGGTCAGGGCGCCCAGTTCATACTCGCTCCGTACCCGAACATGTCCACGCAGATCGCCATCACGGCCTGGAGGCACATCGATCAGATGGACGAGTTCGATGCCGACCGGTTGAATGCCTTCATCGACGCCTACCTGGACCGGGCGCCAGAAAGTGTTCCGGGCAACCTCTTCTAATGTTTCTCGCCACCGTACGAGTCACACTCAAACCGACCGTTAACGATCCCCAGGGCCTGACGATAGCCCGCGCCCTGGGCACCCTCGGCTTCGATTCTGTCAACGGTGTCAGGGCAGGAAAGTTCATCGAGATCATGCTCGATGAATCCGATAGTGAAACCGCCGAAAAACAGGTCACCGAGATGTGCGAGAAGCTATTGGCCAACCCGGTGATCGAACGCTACAACTTCGATCTAAAACCCGCCTAGGCAGGCAGGCAGGTGTCCATGCACCTTATCCTGGCGGGGCCTTTGTTCCTGCTGTTACGGCCGTTTCGCGCGTTGAGACTGTAGTTGTGAGAACACCGTAGGGGCGTATGGCGATACGCCCACGCCCGTCCTACGAGAACCTCAGGAAACGGGCGCTACGATCGTGCCATCACACACACCGCTCAGGCGTATAGCAATACGCCCTCCCCCTCTCCCGGTGGGAGAGGCCCACATTCATCAAGGGTGAGGGAGGTTCAAGTCTCCACTCTTACTCAGCCAGGCTGATTGCAGCGCAGAATAGCGTTTGGTCCCTAAGAGTCTGGATAGTAAGAGAGACTCGCGGTGAAGGTCCCTCGGCTACGCTTGGGATGACAGAAGGATCGTGCGGCGGCGTAAGAAGCCCGCACACCGTAGGGGCGGGGCTTGCTCCGCCCAACTCGACTATCGCTAAACGGTCCCAGTCGCCCGAAAAACCCGCCACGGAACATCGCGTCCTACAACGCACCCTTGGTGCTGGGGATTGTGTCCGGGTTTCGCTGGTCCAGCGTCACGGCGTCACGTAATGATCGGCCAAACGCCTTGAACGCTGACTCTATTATGTGGTGCTCGTTCGTCCCCGCCTCTACCCGGAGGTGAATGTTGAATCGACCCTCGGCCGATGCCGACTCAAAGAAGTGGCGCGCTAAATCGGTCGGAAACTCGCCGATGTTGTTGTTGGAACCCATGTCCACAACTGCGTAACCACGACCACTCAGGTCGACGGCGCACATCGTCAGCGCCTCGTCCAGCGGCACAAACGCGTGCCCCATTCGCACGATGCCACGGCGCTCCCCGAGCGCCTTGTCGATGCATCGCCCGAGCACGATCGCCGTGTCCTCGGCGATGTGGTGGGGGCCAGACTCCGTGTCGCCCGATGCCCGCACCGAAAGGTCGATCGAGCCATGCCGCGCAAGTGCGTCCAGCATGTGGTTCATGAACCCGTTCGGGGTTTTGATATCGGTGACACCGGTCCCGTCGAGATTCACCGTGATGGCGATATCGCTCTCACCGGTCTCCCGTTCGATGGTTGCCGTACGCGGGCTGTCCTGGGTCATTTCGTGTGTCTTTCGAGTAGTAACACCGCATGTGCGGTGATGAAGTTCAATAGTCCGTGGGAGAGCCCTAAAGGTGCAAGCGCAGCGCGCGTCCCTTTATCAGGAATGCGTCGCGACGTTCCGAAAGGCAAAGAGCGCCTGAAAACCCCTAAATCAGCTCCGAAATAGCTTCCAGAACTCGTGTCGTCTGATCCGGCGTCCCCACACTAATCCTCAGATCGTGCGTGAGTCGCAGGTCCGAGAACGGCCGAACGAAAACGCCCTTGTTCACCAGCGCCTCGTACAGATCGGTCGCCAGATGATCGTCGAAGTGCGTCAACAGATAATTGCCGTGCGATGGCACGTACGAGACACGATCCATCGCGTCGAACGCATTTTCCATGCGCTTCCGCTGTTCAAGAAGAATCGTCACTTGTTTCAGCAGCTTGCCGCGATGCTCCATCGTCGCCAGCAACGCCGCTTCCGCAGCGATGTTCACGTTGTACGGGTTCTTGATGTCCATCAGACGGCTGATGATCTCGGTGCTGGCGATCATGTACCCGACACGCAGCCCGGCGATACCGGCCCATTTGCTGAACGACCGCAGAACCACAAGATTCTCAAACTCGGGAATCAGGTGCGCAACCGTCTGTCCGGAGAACTCGAAATACGTCTCGTCCACCACGATCACCATGCCGAGTTTTAGTAATTCACGCGTCTGTTCTTCGGTCAAAATGTTCCCGGTCGGGTTGTTGGGCGAGGCCAGGAAGACGATCTTCGTTCGCTCGTCGTCCTCACGGGCAACGGCCTCTACATCGACCTCAAACGCATCGTCACGCTGTATCGAAACGACTTCTGCATCAGCTACCCGTGCGCAGAAGTGATACATGCCGAATGTCGGCTTGCAGTCCACGACGCGGTCACCCGGCGCTACGAACAGCCGCATCAGGAGATCGATCATCTCGTCCGCGCCCGCCCCGGCCATGATCTGCTCGGTCGGGTGTCCCGTGTATTCCGACAGCGACGCCCGAATCTTGACCTGGTTGGCGTCTGGATACAGGTGCAGCGGGATGTTGTTCAAAGAAGCGGCGATATCGGGGTCCGCGCCGAAGGGGTTCTCGTTCTGGTTGACCCTGATGATCATCTCCGGCGGGACACCGGCCTTCGCCGCCATCTCGTCCGGCGATACCGCCGTGGCGTACGTCTCAGGGGTGACCAGGTGCGGCCGCATCAACTGTTGTATCTGGATCTGTGACAAACGTGGTTCCGTATGAATCTTGATGAGTTGATAGAGTGCCAGTGGTGTCAGCATCCATCAGACGGGATTACACCACATGACCGTGGCCCGGGCTACTCTCCGATAAGCCGTTTCATGCGCAGCTCTGCCGCGTTGGCGTGACCGTGAAGGCCCTCCGTACGCGCCAGCACCGACGCCTGTTGTGCGATCTCCTTGAATCCATCGCTATCCAGGTCAACGATAGGCGTAAACCTGAGAAAATGCCTTACGTTTAGCGCAGAGGCAAATCGCGCCGTACCGCCGGTCGGCATCACGTGGCTTGGACCGGCGACATAGTCCCCCATAACCTCGGCGGAATACTCACCGGCAAACAGTCCACCGGCGTTTCGGACAAGAGATATGTACGGCGCAGGATCGGCGATCGCAAGACACAGGTGCTCGGGCGCCACCGCGTTCGCCACCTCTATCGCCTCTTCTAAGGAGTCCACGATCACCGACACGCCGTTGGTCTCGACGGCCTCTCCAGCGATCGCCTTCCTCGGCAGATCGGCAAGCTGCCTGTTGAGCGCCGCCTCAATCTCGTCCGCAATCTTTGGCGACGTGCTGACAAGGATCGGCCGTGCTCGGACGTCGTGCTCCGCCTGAGCGAGTAGATCGCTTGCGCAGAACTCCGCGTCTGACGATTCGTCGGCAACGACCAGTGTCTCGGTAGGTCCGTACAGGCCATCGATTCCAACGCACCCGAAGAGCTGGCGTTTGGCGGCCGTAACCCAGACGTTTCCGGGACCTACGATCAGATCAACAGCAGGCACTGTTTCCGTCCCGTAAGCAAACGCGGCTATAGCCTGTGCGCCGCCTATCTTGAAGACGCGATCTGCTCCAGCGATGGCGGCTGCGGCGAGCACGGCCGGGTGCGGAAGTGAATCCCCTACCGCAGGAGTCGCCAGATAAATCTCATCCACGCCTGCCACACGTGCCGGGACGACTGTCATGATTACGGTCGACGCGAGTGGCGCCGTACCGCCCGGCACATATGCTCCGACGCGTTTCACGGGAGTTACCAGCTCGCCGTAGTGACGCTCATCGTCGTGCCAGCTTTGCGGCAGCGCGGCCGACTGGAAGGCGCGTACGCGTTCCGCTGCCGTCTCCAGCGCTTCACGTGTCTCGGTCGGGATGGCGGCGAGGGCTGCGTCTATATCGCTTCTGGGGACCTCCAGAAAACCAAGCTGCTCCCCGTCCAACTCGCCGGAGATTCGCTTCACCGCAGCGTCGCCGTTTCGGCGAACATCGTCGAGGATCCGCGCCGCTACCCTGTCGGCCTCGTCGTCGTTCGGCTGTGGTCCGGAGAGCAACTCCAGGGCTGCCGAAAGGCCGGTGACCCGCTTCATGCCCCTGATCCACCGTTTTGGCTGCCATTCGGCGGAAGCGGTCGGCCAAGCTTCTTGCGTAGCTCTGCGTATGCGGCACAGGGAGTCTCGAAAACGTATGCGGGCTCGTTGACGGTGATGCCGCTGGCTCCCAGACGGCGCATGTAGTCGATGGCCGGGATCAAATCGTTCTTGGGAACGACCACCTGGACAGAGAACCACGATCCGCCGGACTTGCTGAACACCTGTCCGATCGTCGGCCCCTGAAGCCCGGAGTAGCGCGGGTCTGAGTTGACGTGCCTCGCCACAGCCTCCGCCGATTCACCTTCGATATTGGCGATAACCCACTGGAAGTCCTGCCCCGCCACCCTCGACTCAAGGCGCTCAAGAATCTGGCGCACGGGTTCCAGACCGGCATCATCCCGGTCCAGGGACTTCAGGTTTCCGATCAGCACGGCTGAAGAGACAAGCACCGGCGGGTCTTCCAAGCGTCGAAGCCGGTTCTGGCGCAGAGTTGTGCCGCTCGTTGTGATGTCCGCGATCATGTCGGCATCGCCGATCTCGGGCCGCGCCTCGAGGCCGCCTTTAGCGCTCACCGGCTCGTAATTGATGCCGTGCTCCGCGAGATACCGGCCGACGAGTCGCGGGTACTTGGTGGCGATTCTGAGTACTCGTCCGCCCTTCTCGATCTCGCCGGCTTTACGTGCAAGATCCTCGACCGTGTGGACTTGCCCCCATTCTTCGGGCACGGCAAGTACGAGGTCAGACCCACCGAACTTGAGGTCCGAAATCAGGATGATCCCGTCTCCGTCCTCGTCGTGCTCTTCTTCAAACTGATCAAGCCCGACGATCCCGATGTGGGCGACGCCGCGGTCGATCAGTCCGGTGATGTCTGAAGCGCGCTGAAACAACGCCTCGACACCGTCAACGGCCGGGATACGGGCCGTGTAGGTGCGACTGCTTGAGCGATTGACGCGCATCCCGGCGTCGCGCAGCAGTTCGGTTGCGGCGTTGGCGAGCGCGCCTTCCGATGGAAGGGCTATACGGAGATCAGTCAATTGAAATACGGGTACCGGTGGAGGTTATGGCGACGAAATAATCGACGATCACCAACAGGCGACGAGATATTGTAAACGGCGACAGGTGAACTAAGGAATGGCCGAGTCTGAGGAAACGCCGTACGGGCGGCGCTTGCTCCGCCCGATCCTTCTTACACCGATGGACGGGGGACCTTCAACTCCCCGTCATCTTGCCAACAACATCCGTTCTGCCTGAACGCTGTCATTCTGAGCCCGAGGCGAAGAATCTCCCGGGCAATCCAAAATGAACGCCGATCCTCCCCATAGAAGACCATCCGTCCGATCCTGTCGCTGCCGCACAATGAACGGGGATGCGAGTGACCTGATCACAACAAGACACCAGGCGCACGGAAACCCGTGAGATTCCTGAATCAAGTTCAGGACAGGCTCTTCGCCTCGGTCTTCAGGATGACAATGTGCTGCCCAGCGCTCGTTGACACACCTATCCCCCGCTTGACGCCTTCAGCAATTCGTCCCTGATCGCCTCGGCAACGATCTCGATCTCGCCCTCCTGCAGGTTGATCGGATCCATGTAGATCTCGCCCATAAACCCGAGCGGGCTGATGTAAACCCTTGGCGAACGCGCCATCAGACGCCGGTGAATCTCGTCGCCGTCGGGGCCGCGCCAGTCACGCTCAAAATAGATGACAGCGTGCGGAATCGGGTGATCCTTGTCGTCGTGCTCCACCTGCGCCCGGATACCCGGAATCTCGGTGATCTGGTCGACAACCATCTCGCACTGCCGCCGGAACCGCTTCGTCTCCGCATCCTGATCCTCAGATACGAACGACTCGATAGCTGCGACCAGCCCGACGATCTCTTCCTTTGACACCTTCATCGGCCGACCTATCGCCTGGTTCGGTGCTGCATTCAATCGGGCGGCTTCGATAAGGTCAGCCCTGCCGATCAAAATGCCCGTGCTCTGAGGCCCTCGCATCCCCTTGCCGCCGCTGAAACTGACGATGTCTGCGCCCTCGTCCAGGTACCGCGTCAGGTTCTCCCGTGGCGGCAGCATGGACGCGGCATCGCAGATCACTGGGAGGTCGTGCCGATGTGCGATCTCTGCCAGCACAGGCAGAGGAATGTCGCCGGAACCGGTGAAAGGTGACACCAGATGGATGATCCCGGCGGTATTCGGCGTAATCGCTGCCTCAACCTCTTCCGGGTAGCAGTGCCGACCCTTGCCGACCTCAACAAACTGCGCACCGGTCATCAGGTACGCGTGGTCGTAGTGAAACCGGTGCTGCCGCTGAATGATCAACTCGTTCGGAAACCAGTCGGCAATCGGCAGGCTCTGGATGCGGGCAACGTCCGTGCCGGTCAATACAGCGGCCGATTGCAGGACCAGTCCTCCCGCGGCGCCGCTTGTGACAAACGCCGCCTCGACGCCTATCGCCTGGGAGATCATCTCACCTGCACGTATAAGCAGTTCGTCGATGTTCAGGAACACCCCGGCCGACTCTTCGATGGCCTCGATCACCTCCGGCCGCATCCGTGAACCGGAATGCTTCGTGTTCGTACCACCGGCGTTTATGACGGGCGTTAGCCCCATTCGCTGAAAAACAGATCCGCCGGTCGTGTCCGCCATTGTTAGTCTCCCTGGTTCATTCAAAGGGTCCGTTTTAGAGGATTAAGAACGTATACCGAATTTCGGCTCCAGCCTACAACCGGGCGATCAAATGTCTGAGACAATCTCGAAGACGATGAGGGATACAACCCCGTTCACTAGCGCTCCCACGACGATGATGCCGACGGCCGGCCAGTAGTTGTCAAAGGCCAGGACAGTCTTTAATCCGACCGCGGCAACCACGAGAAACCATATCGTTGAGAGCAGCCATATCACTCCGCCGATGTAGGGGATGATCGCAAATGCCCTTAACAGCGTGGGGCCGTATGCGATCCCCACTACGCGGATCATTCCCTCACGACTGGCGTCGGCGTGTATCGAATCGAATAGCACGCCGCGCATGAATGATGCGACGTGTGCGTATATCAACCAGCCCGCGACCACCAAAATAGCGTTAGCAACGGCAATGCCTGTATCGTCTATCGACCCGATCGCGGAGGCGACGGCCGCCGCGCCGACGAGTCCGTAAATCATTTTGTTGGCGCTAACGTCGTCGCTGACGTCCTGAAACGTCGCGCGATTAAACATCGCAGCGTTGAGCGCCCGGCTTAGCAGGTCTCTCGGAGCTTCCGGCGGTTCAGGATTGAATATCGTTTCGTCGGGATCGTAATTCATTTAGAACCGAACCCGAATACCCGTGCAGCGGTGCGTCCCATCACTTCTTCCGCGTCCTCGCCGCCGGACAACGCCGGGTGGTTCCGAATGCCCTCCAGGGCGTTGTGATAACCCTCTCTCCCGGCGCTCGGCGGGAAATCGCTCCCCCACATCAGGCGCTTCGGGCCAAAGGCTTCCACCGCCATCTCAACGAAGGGCGGGATGTTCTCGATCCGGTAGTCCGGCTGAAGGATGTCAGGCCTGTCGGCAATCTCACCGAGGCCGTGCAACTTCATAGTCGTGTTTGGCAGTTCCGCCAGCTCCATAAGTCTCTTGTACTTCTCGTACGGAGCCATGTGGCCATGCCCGGCATTGCCGAAATGTTCGATAACGATCTGCGTATCCGGCACCGAAGAAATCAGATCCCTGTATCGGTCAGTCAAGAAGCCCTCAAACGTACCCTGGGCGCTAACCGCAACGCCAAGTTCGCCGGCGGCCTTCCATAATTCAGGCTGCTGGGGCGCGCCGGCGTCGTCGGTGTACAACCGCACGCCGGCCGCGCCGCGCTCGGCCTCGTACGCCAGCGCGCCGACCTGATCGTCAGCGCCGGGGTCAATCTGCACCGCGGCCCTCAAGCGACCGGGAAAGCGCTCACAACACTCGAATAGGTAGTCGGCGTTGTAGGTACCCCTGTGCTGGAGCAGCAAGGCGCTGTCCACCTCATCCATATCCATCACATGGACCAGCGTCTCGACCGGCTCAAACCAGTTGTGGCTGGCGTGGCAATGCGTGTCAACGATCATCATTAAGTAGCGATCTCCATGCCGGAGAGGCCCACGCCTGAGCCTTCGCCAAGCACCAGGTCGTCGATTGTCTGTTTGAGCCCGGCTGGCAGGTCCCAGTCGCCACCCATGTCTTCGATTATTTCTGAGGGTTTCTTGGCCCCGGCAAGCGCCACGCTCACCGCCGGGTTGTCCAAGACCCATGCGATTGCAAGCTGAGCGATCGTCTTGCCGTGGTCGGCCGCGATACCCTTCAACTTATCAACCGCCGCCACGTTAGCGGCAAGATGCTCCGCCCCCCAGTTCTGGATGCCGAAGTTGGCGCCGCCCTTGCGCCAGTCGTCGTCGCCAAAGCTCTGAGTCGGGCTCCACGAACCGGTCAGCAGCCCGTGCGCCATCGAACCGTAGGCCATGATGCCCATGCCGTGCGACTGCACAAACGGCATCACTTCGGCTTCCGGTCGTCGGTCAAAGATGTGATAGCCGATCTGGTCGGTGATGATCGGGCTGGTCTGTAGTGACTCCTCCATCATCGGAACCGAGAAGTTGGACACACCCGTGTGCCTGATCTTTCCGGCCTTCTTGGATTCTTCCAGAACTGCCATCGGGTCCGAGAACGGTCGGCCCTTGTCGGGCCAATGGATCAAGAAAACGTCTATGTAGTCGGTCTGGAGGCGCTTCAGGCTGGCGTCAATCGATGCCCGCAGGAGGTCCGGATCTGAATCAGCAACGGTGGCGGACCGATTGTCAGAACTGTCAGCCTTCCACTCCCTTGCGCCCTTCGTCACGAGAACGATGTCTTCCCGCTTTAGGTCCTTGATCGCCTTGCCCATCAGCGTCTCGCCGTAGCCCCAGCCGTACACCGCGGCGGTGTCGTACAGCGTGATACCACCATCGAATGCTGCGTGTACGGCCGCTATCGCCTCGTCGTCATCAAGGTCGCCATACTGGCCGCGCCCCATGGGCCAGCCACCGAAACCGATCGCCGATGTTTCAAGGCCGGAGTCGCCAAACTGCCTGGTACGCATGTCGAATCCTTTTTTTTGTGTCCGTGGTTTCTGAAGGTGCGGATTTTGATCAAGTTAGATTGTGTCGCCGCATTGTAGGGGTGTCCGGGTATTGCTGACGCCATACTCCGCCTGCGGCCTCATCCCCCTCACATCTCGGTGTGCTCGGGCCTCTCCCGCGGAGGGGAGAGGCCCGAGCACACTTAACCGCGTCGAACGCAAAACAACTCCGTCATCCCGAGCGAAGCCGAGGGCCCTTCACCACCACGGCGTCAAACAAATACACACTGACTGCGCGAAAACACGGAACACCATCCGCTGAGTGGAACGCCCACTGCGACCCGTCGGCGGCGAGCGTCGTGTACTCCGCCCCCAGTTCCCGAGCTATCTCCAACCACACCTCCCTGGGTTTGGACGTGACAACCAAGGTCACGATGAATTCTGACGAGGTGAAGCAGTACTTCCAACACCCGCTACTAAAGCCCGTATACGAGATATCAGCGGTGTGGTTCGACGAGCGCGCAATCCTCAACTTCCACGATCCGCTGGCGGCGGTCACGCTGTTTGACGATAGCGTCGTCGAGTTCCTGCCCGGGACCCTCTACCGTTACCCGGGCAGATGACCGGGACGACGGCATCACGGACTGGACCCCCGGAGAGGACGGATCGCACCGCGTCGGGGTGAAGGTAGACACCCCCCGGTTCTTCGAGTCCTACTTCGGAGTATTCACGTAGCTATTCTCTAACTGGAGTCCGCCGCAATCCCCTCTCCCAGCGGGAGAGGGTTAGGGTGAGGGAGAAATCTTGACTTGGAATCCCGTCGCTACCCGCCCACGCCCACTTACAGCAACACCAGAAGGAACCAAAGAACCAGATGTCACTAGACAACCTGACCATCACCGGCATCGAGATGCTGTGGTTTGAGCACACACTTGAGAACGTCGGCGCTGACTACAACACCTTCAACATGGTGTACGAGGCAGGCGCACGGAAAACGACCCGAGACGGCATCCTCCGCATCCACACCTCGGAAGGCATTGTCGGGGACCACGTCGGGTTGAGGGGGCCGACCGCCGAGCAGATCAAGATGCTCACCGGCTACCTGATCGGCAAGAACCCGCTTGAAAGGGAGAAAATCTACCAGGACTCCAAGCGCGGACTAAGGCACTTCGATATGACCGGCACTGGACCTGTCGACATCGCACTCTGGGACATCGCCGGCAAGCTGTTCAACGCACCGCTCTACCGCATGCTCGGCGGCACGCGGAAGCCGCTCCCGGCATACGCCAGCACGCTACATGGCGACGAAAACGGCGGGCTTGGAAACCCGCAGCAGTTCGCCGATTTCGCCCAGCAGTGCAAAGAGATGGGCTACAAAGCGTTCAAGATTCACGGCTGGGGCGATGGCCCGATCTCACGGGAGGTCGCGAACGTGCTCGGCGTGCGCGAGCAGGTCGGATCAGACATGGCGCTCATGATCGATCCCGCCTGCGAGTACGAGAACTTCGCCGAGACCCTGGCCGTCGGACGCGCCTGTGACGAGGCCAATTTCTTCTGGTTCGAAGATCCGTATAAGGACGGCGGCGTCTCCCAGTTCGCCCACCGCAAGCTACGCGGCATGATCAAAACCCCGATCCTTCAGACGGAACACATCCGACTGCTCGAACAGCACGTCGATTTCATAGTCGCCGATGCCACCGATTTCGTACGGGCAGGCGCACACGAGGACGGCGGGATCACCGGGACGATGAAGATCGCAGCGGCCACCGAAGGCTTCGGCCTGGACGTCGAGCTGCACGGCCCGGGACCGGTCCACCGCCACATCATGTCGGCGATCAGAAATACCAACTGGTACGAGCTAGGCCTGATTCACCCAATGGTCCGCACCACGAAATCACCCGTGTACCTGAACTACAGCGACGACCTGGACGCCATCGACTCAGACGGCAACGTGTACGCGCCAGAAGGTCCGGGGATCGGCGTTGAGATCGACTGGGACTGGGTACGCGCCCACCAGATCGACCGCGCAACATGGGGCGTAGTGCCAGACCCGAGGCCTGCGTACGTAGCGCCTCCGGTGGCCGCTCCGGTTGTTCCGGAAGAGGCGGCTGTGGAGACGGGGAATGTAGTGGAGGACGAGACTCTCTAGTTGAATAAACCGCCGATCTTCGGTATTACCGTCATTCCCACGAAGGTGAGAATCCAGTTTCAGCGCCCTGCCCCCTACCGAACGCGCCCCCCGAGCGGCGCCACCGGTGCTCCGGCCTCTACGAACTTGCCGTACTGCGGGCCTAGCTTCACCTCGCCGTCCTCCATCAGCACCTCGCCCCGGAGCAGCGTCATAGTGATCGCGCCCTTCAGCTCCATCCCCTCATAAGGCGTGTACCCGGCCTTGCCGAGCATGTCCGCCTCCCGAATTGTGTGCATCTTGTCCGGGTCCACGATCGCCAGATCGGCGTCTGAACCGACCTGGATCGTGCCTTTTTGCGGGTATAGGCCAAAAATGCGGGCCGGGTTCTCGGCCATCACGCGTGCAAACCAGCGCGGACCAAGCCCTCGTTCTTCGACACCCTTCGAGTACACGATCGGTGCGATCGTCTCGATACTTGGCGCGCCGAACGGTACTGGCAGTTCCGTACCCGGCATGAAGAAGACGTTATCCGCGCCCTTCATCTTGTCCTCGTACGGGTGCGGAGAGTGGTCGCTCGCTATGCATGAAATGTAACCGGCCTCGAGACCCTCCCAGAGCGCGTCATGGTCGCCGCCGTCCTTGTAGCGCAACGGCGGACCGATCTTGAGCAACGGCCCCCACTTCTCGTGGTCTTCGGCGGCTAGCAGCAGGTATTGCGGGCAGGTCTCGGTCCAGATCGGCAACCCCTCCGCCTGCGCCTTCTTGACGCGTTCCAACCCGAGTCGTGTACTCAAATGCACGATGTAAAGCGGGCTGCCGGTCATCTTCGCCAACATGATCGCCCGGTTGATCGCCTCTTCCTCAACCCACGGCGGCGCAACATCCGGGAAGTCGGTCGGCTTGACGCGTCCCTCGTCCCGGAAGCGCTTTTCAAGGTGGTCGATCACGTCCCCGTTCTCGCAGTGAAGCTGCGTAACGCCGCCGTTGCTGCCGATCAACTCCATCGCCCGGATGATGAACTCGTCGTCCACCATCGTGCGCGGCCGCCGACTCTTGTACGTCATGAACGCCTTGAACGAGCGGATACCCATGTCCATCGCAGCCGGGATGCCGTCAAAAACATACGGGTCTGCGCCGAGCATCAGGTGAAGGCCCATGTCGATCACGGACCCAGCGTTGATCTCGCCCGAGATTCGTGTAGCAGCAGCCGGTAATCCCTCGTGGTCGCCGTGGTTTGGTTCTCCGAACGGGATTATGGTCGTCAACCCGGACTTCGCAGCCATCTTCCCGGCAAGTTCAAAGTCCTCCCAGCCCCGGAAATGGGCGTGTCCGTCGATAGGTCCCGGAAGCACGTAGCGTCCGGACGCGTCTATTTCACGATCAGCCGCAGGCATCGAGTCCGGCGACCCGATAGCCACCACCCGACCGTCCTTGATAGCGATCGAAGCCTGTACTTCCGAGATGGCGGTGACAACCGTTCCGCCTGAGACAATCGTATCCACTCTTTGCTCTGCCACTATGTGAAGCTCCTGGTGATATGATCCATAGATTTGTTGTTGTGTTTAGAGAAGTTTTAATCGTGCCGTGGTCCGAAAGTGAAGTTCCGCATCAGATGAACCCACTGGGATCTGGTCAACGCAGCACGCCGTTCTCGCCGCTTTTTACTGCTCTCCCACTCAGCGTCAGAAATGTTATCCGGCCGGCTTGACCATACCCGGGTCGCCTCCCAGTGAGTCGGCGAGTGATAACCGGTGAGCAACGTGACTTCCAGCGGATAGGGCGCGCCGACTGTCTTCCAAAGGCCAAGTATTCGTGTGTCCTGCTTTTCTGTTCGGGGCCACACCCCGTTTTCGGACGTGTCCACGACCTCAGCAAGATCACTCGGATCCACATGGAAGCGACGATACCCGTAGAAATCGCGCCAGTGTTCATCTGGAATTTGTGCCAGGGGCCGCTCCGCAACAGGTCTCATCATCCGTACAGACTCGCTCTCCACCAGAGGAGACCGTTCGTACGAACCTGCGGAGGCCTCCCAGGCCGAAATGTCCTTGAAAGCCGTCACGCGAAGCACGTCCGTCTCGGGCGCGCCGATAATCGTGCCCATAACGCGGAGCACCTCTCCGCCGGGTTGATGAAGGCCCGGGTACTCGCCCGAGGCGATCTGCTCTAAGAAATCAGGAAGCGCGCCATGATGAAGCGATGTGCTGCGCGCTTCGTAGATCAAATCCAATGGCATTAATTAAGTCCTTGCCCTGCCGCGCTTGAGCGGCCGGCCGGCCAGATTGCCGGTGTTCTCGCCTTCGTCGATCACGACCTTCCCGTTGACGATCACGTACGGGATGCCTTCCGGGTATACCTTCGGGTTCGCCTTCGTCGCGTGCGTCTTAACGTTCTTGGCGTCAAAAATAACGATGTCTGCCCGGAACCCGTCCCGGAGAATGCCTCGATCCGGAATCCCCAAACGCTGCGCCGGGAACGAGGTCATTTTGCGGATGGCCTCCGGAAGTCGGAGGTTCTTCTCCGCACGCACGAACTCCGCCAGCACCAACGGGAAGCAGCCGTACGATCGCGGGCTTGGATACTCGCCAAACAGGAGCGCATCGCTCCCGATCATTCCGTAAGGGTGTGAAACGAACTCCGACAGCGTGTGCGGGTTTGTTCCAAGAGCAACGGTAGAGATGCCAAGATTTTCTTCTATCAGCAGATCCATGAGCGCCTCGATCGGCTCCTGGCCCCGCATCATCGCGATCTCTGTAATCGAGTGCCCGTCGTAACCGTGATTCTGCGGCTGCCGGAAGTTCGTGAGCCAGTTTTCGCTCAGGTCTCGCCAGGCTGATCCGCCTTCCGTCATTTCGGACATGATCCGTTCACGATCGGCGCCGTCCGTGAGCGCCCTCTTGAGCCGCGCCACCCCGCCGTCCATCGTCCACTGCGGCAGCGCTATCGTGACCCGGGTTCCTGAATACGGGTACGTGTAGCAGTCAAACGTGACGTCCATGCCCTCATCGACCGCGTCTTCGACCAGGCCCAGGTAGTCGAGATGACTGCCAACGCCCTGCGCTCCCTGCCGGTAGTGCGTCAGATGTACCGGAATCCCGCTCTTGCGGCCGATCTCCAACGCCTCTTCCCACGGCGCAAGCAAACTCTCTTTGAGCAACGAAGCTCGGGTGTGTGTGTGATAAAAGCCGCCCAGCCTTGCCGCTTCAGCGCTCAACTCGATCAACTCTTCAGTCGACGCGTACGAACCAGGTGGATAGTCGAGTCCGGTCGACAATCCCCATGCGCCCTCCTCCATCGTCTCCCTGACGGCGGCCCGCATATTGAGGATCTCGTCCTTAGTCGCCGGTTTATCGTCCCAGCCGACGCCCCAGATGCGCACCGGTGAGTTGCCGAGGATATAGCAGATATTGACGGCGACCCGCTCGTAAAACTTCGCAAGGAACTCGGTCAGGGTCAGCCAGTCAGCCGGCTCCGGTGGATAGCCGTTAAGGCCGTTGTCCAGCTCTATGAACTGCCGTAGTTCATCGTGCGTGCGAAACGGCGTCCACGAATTGCCGTCGATACCGATCAACTCGGTCGTTACGCCCTGCCGGATCTTGGGATCGTGATGAGGTTCGCCCAGGATCGTCAGCCCGGCGTGTGAATGCACGTCGATAAAACCCGGAGACACCACATGCCCGGCGGCGTCGATCGTCCGCATAGCCTCGATGTGATCATGCTCACCCCGGTGTATCGAGACCGTGTCCCCCTCCACAAGCACGGTGGCGTAGAAGCCGGGGCTTCCGGTGCCATCAATCACCTGGCCGTTAACGATCTTGATATCAACCAAAGAGGAGTTCCCTTTCGGTGGAACCTGCCATCACGCCGATTGTGTTGTTCGGGACACATTATGGCGTCACCTGGGCCGGTATGGGGCGGGGATTAGATCAGATCAAACATGGACAAACGTAACTGCATCAACTCGATTCTCAACCGACAAGGCCGGGAGGGCCTGAAGGTGGCCGTGAGCAACTTCAAGATAGCCATCAAATTACCCGGATAACGTCGCATGCTAGCCAGGGTCATCGGCACTGATCGACGAGACCGGGTGACAGCACGTACGCCATAGGATCAATCATCCAGAGTCCCCGGGGTCGAAAGGCGCCGTTTGGCCGGGCCGGGCGCATAAATATGTCGCCACCTGCTCGTCACATCGTCAGAAATAAGGGCCCGGGGGAATTGGCATCCATCCCCGAGTTACTACGGGCATGGAGATTTCGATTCCGGTCGCCTATGTGAGTGTGCGCGCCGATGCGTATACGAACACCGAATACCAAAATAGTTTCAAATACCCGACTGTGGCCGTAACCGGCTGGGACGATCCCCGCCGGTACAGGTAGTACTACAGAGAGGGCAAATCACCGGTTTCACGGTCATGGAACAGTTGAATAACGAACCGCAGACAGCCACTATTCCGGTGATAGTCGTGACCGGTCTAGGCCGGCCCGAACACCTGGACAACGCCAGGACACTGGGAACGATTGACTATATAAACAAGCCGTGGGCGGACAACGAAGTGCAGATGCGCGTCGATTGGGCCCTAAACGGCAAACGACACGAGGCCGTTGCCTGATATCGGGATATCGAGAGACCGCGGGACTGCAGAATTAAACTGGCGATCTCCGATGTACCCGGATAGGTGCAGTCCCCGATGTGTAGTGATTACATTGTCGAGGAGGATGGGTTGTGTTGAGGTGTGGATTCATCTCATCGGCAAGGACCGGACAAGCGTTCGGTAGGCATAAGCGACGGCGATTGGCTCTAGGAAAGGAACCATGGCACGTATCCTGGTAGTTGACGACAGCGAAGACGTACGTCTGGCTCTCATGACTCTTCTGGAAGATATCGGTCATAAAGTATTTGAGGCTGAAGACGGCTCTGAAGTGATCGAAATGGGCTTTCAGGGAGTCCAGATCTTGTGCTGCTCGACGTTGCGATGCCAAGAGTGGACGGGTTTGAGGCGTTAAAGCGTCTTAAGGCCGATGACGCCACAAGTGACGTCCCGGTCATCATGGTCACCGCAAAGTGACGACCAGAGGACCTTGCGATGGCCCGCACCCTCGGCGCCCGTGACTACATCAACAAGCCCTGGGCCGAGGGCGAAGTTGAGATGCGAGTGGACTGGACGCTCTCTGCAGCAGCCCGGGCCTAGTACTCGCCTCGACATATAACAATTAATCGCCCGCCTTCACCGGCGGGCGATACGCGTTCCAGCTAATATCTGCGGACACCGGCCGCACACCCTCCGAAACGAAGCCGGAACTCGCTGACGTTACCCGGTCATTCACGGTTATCCTCCCGGGAATGACCGGCGCAATAATCGCACTCGTAATACTGTCAGCGTTCGCGCACGCCTCCTGGAACTTCCTCATCAAACGTGCCGACGACGCCGAGGTGTTCACATGGTGGATGGCGGTGAGCATCAATGTGACATTGCTGCCGCTTGCGGTCGTGCTGTACTGGCTAAATCCTCCCGACTCAGAGGGCTGGATTTTCCTCGCCGCCACCTGGATCCTGCACTTGGGCTACTTCTTCACGCTGAGCCGCGCTTATCGCGATGGTGACCTATCGCTGGTCTACCCGGTCGCCCGCGGTACCGGCCTCATGCTGATACCCGTATCCGGCGTTCTGCTGTTGAACGAATCCATGTCCGTTCTGGCGGTAATCGGAGTGGCCGGCGTGGCGATCGGCATCTTCACCCTTTCATGGTGGGGCAGAGTCAGATCGATGCTTTCCGATCCCCTGTCGGTTTTGAGATCTCCGGGGATCGTGTACGCGTTGTTGACCGGGCTAATAATCGCCGGCTACTCAACGGTGGACAAACAGGGCGTGCAACACGTCACTCCCCTGCTGTACATGTACCTGATGACAACGTCAGCCACGTTCGGGCTGCTGCCGTTCATCATGCGTGGGCGGACCCGCGCCGTTTTCGCAAACGAATGGCATCGACACGCAAAAGCGATCGTTGCCGGCGGCATGTTTCAGTTTGCCGCGTACGGAATGATCCTTACGGCCCTCACCGTGTCACGCGTCAGCTATGTCGGGCCGTTTCGTGAGATCGGGCTGCTCGTCGGTGTGGGGCTAGGTGTGTTTGTGCTGAAGGAGCCATTCCCGGGAGGCCGCATCTTTGGCGCAGCGCTGGTCGCGGCGGGGGCGATCACCATAGCGATCGCCCCCTGAGTGCCAGAATTACTTGGGTTTTCTGGCTGCCGGGTCTACGTCCGGGGCATGATCTTGAGGCCCATCTCTTTGACGGCCGCGTCGCCGCCGGAGATCACCTTCACACCCCAGTCGAGCATGTACTTGAGGTTCTCTTCTTCCGACATCTTCGGGTCGTGCCAACTGCACAGGAACCCTATCCCCGCCTTGTCGCAGGCTGCGCGTACCGCGAGGCGCGCCTGATCCATCTCTTCCGGATAAGGCGGGTCGTGTGCGTCCGAGAAGCCGTAAGACATGCCCATATCGCCCGGTCCCCACTCGGCGAACGAGATTCCGGGGACGGCCGCAGTGAACTCGGCGTTAGCAACGCACTCCCGGTCTTCTAGCTTCAGGCCAAGGATCAACTCGCCAGCCGGGTTGAGCGGCCATGGATCGGACACCTTGACGTACTCCTGCGGCGTCATGCCCCAGAGCGCGGCCGGCTTTGCCTGTCCGCCTGCGCCGCGCTGGCCCTGCCCCAGTCCGCCGTCTCGCCCGACGCCGATGGTCTGGAAAGGCCACCGCACCTGCTCCACAAATGCCTGGACCGCATCAGCCTGCCGGGCGTGCGTGTGAAGGATTCCGTGAACACCTGCGGACAAAACATGTCGCACCTGCCACGCGTTCGCCTCAACCTCGTTGCGTGTCTTGGCGTTTGAAGGAAGTGTCGCCAGCACGGTCGTCATGCGGTATCCGTCTGGAGTGGGTCCCCCGTCGACGATACCCTGCATGAACTGATTCAGCCCGACGACATCGAACGGATCCTTCTCGAAGTCCACGATCAGGAAATCGGCCCATGTCTGTGACTGCTTCTTGCCGTTTTCGTACGTCAGTTCTCCGGCGCCGGTGTAGTAAATCGGGTGGCCGGCCTCCATCAGGTCGATACAGCGATTGATGCGTTTCGCCATCGTCTGGGACTCCTCCTGAAGTGATTAAGGAAAACGTTGTTAGCGGCCCGAAGTGTAGACCCCACGGGAAGCGGCCACAAACGCCAACCAAAACTACACGCTTCACGGCTACCATTACTGCGCTGTCGCGTGGGACTACTGGAATACGTTTGCCGAGGGTTCGGCGTCGAAACGGAGATACTGTCGAGTGCAGTGGACAAACTTTATTGAATCGCTTGCGAAACTTGAGCCAGACGACGAGTTCGTGACCGGCCGTCCCGGGGGATTGAGTCCCGAGCTCGCGGGACGAATAGCGGACGATATCGCGACGAAGTTGAACCTGAGCGCTTCCGACACGGTGCTCGATTACGGCAGCGGCGCCGGAGCCATAACACGCGCACTGGCGACCCGGGTGTCGGCAACCACCGCAGCGGACATGACGAAAGCCGTGGTCGATCGCGGCATTAAGTCGGGCGGCGATATCGAGTGGGTGGTCCTTGGCAATGACAATCCTGGCTCACCGTTGGCCCCATCGTCCGGGGGCGCATTCACGAAGCTGCTCTCCTACTACAACGCCCCTCACTTCAAGACACACACGGAAGTGAGGGAACACATCGAGGCTCTCTGCAAATCAGTCGCACCCGGCGGCACGGTGATGCTCGGCGACGTCCCGGACCGGGAACGATCCAACCAGTGGAAGTCCGGCGAGCGCGGACGAGACGAAAACAGAACCACGTGGATGGGGCGGCTGCAAAAGCGTGATATCGATCTTGAACGAGATGAGCGTAACCTGGCCGCATTCACTGATCGTCTCAAGAATCTCGGGATAGAAGCGCCACCCGATTTTGGAAATCCGCATCCGGGATTCGACAGGGACATCGTGACTCGAATGTTTAGCGATATCGGCGGGCAAGTGGCCGTAGTCACGCAGCCAATTGACTTCCCGAACGCCCACACGAGTGTCGACTACGTAGTCCAGTTCAGCGAATAGGTCTGACATTTATTTTCCGGCCATATCAACCATTGCGTCGCTCGGAATCAGGGACTAAGATTTTCGCCGTGAATTCAGACGCCGACGCCGCTCATAGACGGCTAGGCCGATGGCTGTAGACGATACACAGGCATCCGCCGGAGAAGCTCAAGAGGTCGCACAGGCCCAAACTGAAGTAGCCCTCAAGCCGTGGTCGGCGTTCGCCCATTACGACTTCACGATGCTCTGGCTTGGCGGTACAGCTGCATCTACAGCGATGACCCTCAGGCTACTGATCAGCGCCCAATGGCTCTATGACGAAACCGGGTCAGCGGTGACGCTGGGGCTCCTCGGCGTAGTACAACTTTCTCAGATTCCTGTCGTCGTGTTCGGTGGGATTCTGTCTGACCTCGTGGACCGAAAAAAGTTGATGGCAATGACTCAATTTGTGTCTTTTGCCTCACTTCTCGGCCTTACATTGGCTGCTTTTACCGGCACGTTGGCCGTTTGGCATATTTTCCTTGTTCAAGGCGTGACAGGAATGTTCAACGTTCTAGGCGGATCTGCACGACCGGCAATGATCGCTCGCGTGGTCCCGCGTTCACATCTATCCCACGCTGTGTCTACCAACACAGCGACTTTCCAGGTGGCCAGCATTGTGTCGCCACTCGCTTTTCTGTGGGTGTACGAAGCATCTGGCGCAGATTGGGCGTTTGCGTTGGCCGCGGTTGTTTCGGCCATCAGTGTGATCGCTCCGTACCTGATACGCGTATCGGGGAAACCTGCTGACTCGACTGCCAAAGTCACATTCACATCGACGTGGACGTCACTGCGTGAAGGATTCAACTTCGTAAGAAGACACAGAATATTGCCCGGTCTGTACTTACTGGATATCGGGGTGACCGTCTTCAGCTTCTACAGATTCCTATTCCCGATATTCGCCGATCAGCTATACGGGCTGGGCGCATCGGGCACTGGACTTCTCACTAGCGTTAACGGCGTTGGCGGAGTAGTAGGTAGTGCGCTGGTGCTGTACGCCGCAAAGATGCCTCGCAAAGGTGTCTTGGTACTGATCGCTACAGCACTTTACGCGGTGCTATTAATAGCATTCGGATCGATCCACATATTCTGGATCGGACTCATTGTCGTCGCATGTCTCGGTGCGACCGATGCCGTCGGTATGGTCACGCGTCAAACAGTGGTTCAACTAACGACCCCCGACAGGTTGCTTGGCAGAGCGAGCAGCGCACATTCATTTGCAGCAATGAGCGCAAATCATGTCGGTCAATACGAAGTGGCACAAATGTCTGCGATTGTCGGCGCTGGCCCCACGATGATCATCGGAGGATTTGTCTCGATCGTGGTCGTCGGGCTCATATGGAAGTTCGTCCCGGGCGTCGCCAGCTATCGCTATGCACCGGACGCCGAGCGGGACGCGGCCGAGGACAGTTCCCGTTAGTCCTTGTGACCGGCACCGAATCTCGGTTGGTATGAGCAGGAATTGACCACGAGTACCCTCTCCTGGGACTGGTCTCAGTACGCGACAAAACACCCGTAAATAGAATTTTTGGCATGTTTAAATTACAGATAGTTAAATTGTCAACGCTCCTATTATTAGTGGGTGCAATTTCCTGCTTGTCTTCAGATCAAACTACTGTTGATACGTCTACTCCAGAAGGGGTTTTGATCGAGACTGCAGATCAGCCCGCCACGCCTGAACCAACGCCAACAGCTACTCAAATTGTTACTCCAGCGCCAACGGCTACTTCAGTTCCAGCGCCA
>Ga0114999_10001079_pt1 | contig 38498 bp, 36 predicted proteins | sample ArcticOcean_MG_C_3_FD_89820 | JGI IMG/M metagenome (GOLD analysis project Ga0114999, IMG submission 89820) | Marine microbial communities from western Arctic Ocean - ArcticOcean_MG_CB8_126 | ecosystem: Environmental > Aquatic > Marine > Oceanic | place: Arctic Ocean: Canada Basin | collected...
CCGACGGGTTCGCCACCGGTGCCCATGTGGAAGAGGCGGCGCTGCCAACCATTGTCGAAGATGAGGAGGGCGACAGCCTCGGGGACATTGATGGCGAGCGCTGCGATCGCAGCCTCTTCCTCCAAGACGGTGGAAAGCATCTGAATGGTGGCGCGGATGCGCCAGCCTTGCCAATCCTCACGTTGGGTGAGTTCTGTGAGAATCACATTCCAATTTGCGGCCCTATAGAGGTTCGCTGTGCTCTCGTCCGTGGTCAAGAACGTGCCCGATTCGCCATGAAAGGCCTCGGCGTGAGCGACGAAATTCGGCGGGTCATTTATGTCGGGGATTTGAACGATTCTCGCCGGTTTCTCCCCGAGCCATGCCCTGATCATCTGCTCGCGTTCACCCGCGGTCCACGGATTGTCCAAGCTGCCGGATTTCTCCGAAGAACCGATGCAGATGGTGATGTCCGGGTCGCGGCGCATCGCCTCTTCAATCATCGCCGCGTGGCCATTGTGAAAGGGCTGAAATCGACCGAGCAGAATGATCATGGCAAGCCCTCCCGAATGAGGCGGCCGAGGTTCCACTCGCCTTGGCCCCAGGCGCTCGCATCGGTCCAATCGCGACCGACGAGGAGGAAGAGGTCGGGAATATCGGCGGTCTGCAGGGTGCGGTGCAAGGCATCCGCCTTCTCCTGATGCGCCTCCATGGTCGGCATCAGCCGGGGGTCCTGTTTTGCATCGAGGGTTTCTCCGAGGTCTTCGCGCTGGGCCATCCACGAAAGGACGACCTTCTCGGCATATTCGTTGGGCTCCGACTTGCCCACCGCGGCCAGTGCATCCCGCCAAGTGGTCTCATCATACAGATCGTCCAAGTCTCTGACCTCTCTTTGCAACAGCACGTCGAGGTAGAGCATGGCCCGGCCTTCCCAGCAACGAAATGCGCCCGGGCTGGCGAGGTCCGAGAGCAATCGCAAGCCCTCGGCACCCTCGGTGGGCGTCATTTCCGCAAGGTCCGAGAGGAAGCCCGCGTCGGTCCAATTCACTGGATGGGTATCGTACCAATCGAGAAACTCCGCCTCGGCATCGATGTCGTGGGCACGGTCCAGAGAGGGGATCTCTTCGGGTCGGCGGTCTCGAAGTCCACCTTCGGCGAGTGCCGTGGCCAATTCGACCGAGGGCAGTGAGCAGAGTCCGCGAAATACAGCAACGTCGACGAGTCGGGCGACGAGGTCGACCGAGGCCATGATGCGGTGGCGGTGGCCCCCATCCATCAGCCTTCGCACGGGGCAACGTAGTCGCCGTGTTCAAGAACCAGTGGCGGGGCCCCCCGAATCAGGCGACGCGTCTGGGAGGTGAGTGAATGGCGACGATCAAAGAGCAGATTGCCGAGATTCAGACCGAGATCGACAAGACGCAGAAGAACAAGGCCACCAATGCCCACATTGGGAAGTTGAAGGCGAAGATCGCCGCGCTGAAGCGCAAGATCGAGTCGAATGCGGCCCATTCCAAGAGCAGCGGACCCGCATCTGGCTTCGAGATCAAAAAGTCCGGCGACGCCTCGGTGGCGTTGGTCGGATTCCCCTCTGTCGGTAAGTCGACGCTGATCGCGCGGCTCACCGGCATGGATTCTGAGACCGGTGCCTATGCCTTCACGACGCTGACCTGCATCCCCGGCCTGATGGAGCACCGGGGTGCCAAGATCCAGATTCTCGACCTGCCCGGATTGATTCCTGGCGCGGCCGAGGGCAAGGGCCGCGGCAAGGAAATCCTCGGCGTCATCCGGTCCTGTGACATGGTGCTCTACATCCTCGACCCCTTCCAAGAATCCCACTTCAGTGTGCTTCACAGAGAGCTGGACATCAGCGGCATGCGGCTCAACGAGGAGAAACCGCCTGTCTTCGTGCGCAAAACCGACCGCGGCGGCATCGTCGTTCGTTCGACCTGTGAACAGACAATTCTGACCAAGGAGGAGGTGCAGACCATCGTCCGCTCCTTCGGCATCATGTGCGCCCAGGTCACGATGCGCGTCGATGCAACCCCCGACCACCTGGTCGATGTGATGGCGGCGAACCGCGTCTACTCCCAAGCGATCGTCGCGGTCAACAAGATGGATTTGGCCAATGAGGCAGATCTGGAGCGTACCGTGAAGATGATTCCCGAGGATTGGCCTGTGATGCCGATCTCGGCGTTTACCGGTGAAGGCGTCGAGGAGATGAAGGATTTCATCTACGACAATCTCGGCTTCATGTCGGTCTTTCTCAAACCGCAAGGCCAAGAGGCGGATATGATCGAGCCATTGATCGTCAAAGACACCTCGACTGTGGAGGATGTCTGCAATTCTCTGCATCGGGATTTCGTCCGGAATTTCCGCTTCGCGCGGGTCAAAGGACCCTCGGCAAAGTTCGATTGGCAGCGGGTCGGATTGCACCATCTGCTGAAGCATGGAGATGTGCTTTCGATCATCATCAAACGCTGAGACGCCACGACATTTCCTTAGGAGATGTTGATAGGGACGAGGTCCATCGCAGGTCGTCGTGTGAAGGATGGAACGCTATCACCCACGTGCAGGATTGGCTTCGAGCCTCGTCGCCATCCCGACTTGGCTCATCTTTGTTCTCAACAGCATGCTCGGCTTCTTTCCCTCTCTCATCTTCGCCGATGGCGGCATCGGTTCGAAGTTCCACTTCTATCTCTTCATTCAAGATCGATTCCTCGGTGGCTCACCCGACCCGGTCTGGTCCGAGGCCGGCGTGATGACCAGTCAGGAATGGTTGATGCTCGCCCTTGCACTCCCCGCCACCTTCGGCGCACTCTATTGCCTGCGTAAGCGACCGGAATTCGGCGCCATCGACCGAGATGACCTCGGCGAGGCCCGGGAGGCGCTCGAGGTCGACCGGTCCTTCGCGAGCACTTCGGGCACAGGTGATGCGAACACGGCTGCCATCATCGATTCGGTGATTGGAGAGGCACGGCAGGTCGATTCGCAGGTCGTCACGGCCGCACTTGGGGAGATGGGCGCGATCGCCGCGGCACATGCTGCGGCCAACCCCCAGCCCGAACCCGAACTTGAGCCAGATCAGGTGCCAGAATCCGAACCCGAACTTGAGCCAGATCAGGTGCCAGAATCCGAACCCGAACCCGAACTCCTCGATGAGATCGATGCCTGGACCATCTACGACCCGAAGCCCGAGTCCGAGTCCGTTCCTGAACCCGAAGCGGAAATGGCGGAGATACCCGAGATGTTCCGCGAGCCGGTCATCGAACAGGATGACCCACTCTCCAAGCCTTCCACCCCCGAGATTCCGGCCGTGAAATCATCGATTCCGGGCCTTGCTGAGGTCAAACAGATCATCTCCAAGGCGACCGAGGTGACGGTCAACGCTGCCAAGGATGTCGCGTCCAAGACTGTCGAGTTGACCGAGCGTGTCGTCGAGAAGGTTCGGCCTTCGAAGCCAGAGAGCAGCGTCATGCCCGTGCGACCACCCGGCCTGCCACCGATGGCGGAATGGGACCCATACGAAGGCGAGTGGATGCTGTTGGGTCGGCCGATTCGCACCGCACCCGAGCCCGAGGTCGAGGCGGAGAAACCGACTTGGGCGCGCGATGAACTCGAGATCGAGCCGGAGGCAGAACCCGCCGTCCTCTTGACCGCGGTCGCCATCGATGACGAGGACGAGGTCGTTCGAAAGACGCCCGTCATCCCGATTATCCCTTGAGCGGAGGTGACGACTCTCATGTCCGAGGGCATCGACATTGACGAATTGTTGGACGCGCCCCAGATGAGGCTCATCCGAGGGTTCGGCGCCCACCTTCGCGGGCGCGCCCGTCGTCTGGCTGGACTCTTCGTTCTCGGCCTGATGATCGGCTACCCGATGGCCGGAAAATTACTGGAATGGGTGCTGGTCCAACCGGGCCTCGTGCCCGATGGAACGACCATCATCACCCTGCAACCGCTCGAATTGGTCCTGTTGCGTCTGCAGATGGCCGGTTACCTCGCCATCGGCTTCGTCATCGTCGCCCTGATCCATGATGCAGCGCGCTATCGGGATGCGATCGATATCTCTGAATTGCCCGAACTTCCGCTCTGGCGGGGCTTGGTCGCGATTGGTTTGGCTGCCTTGCTCGCCCTCGCAGGATTGATCTATGCCTGGGAGATTCTGATTCCTTTCCTGCTCGAATATCTGCAGGCCGATGCGGAGTCTGCAGGATTGACCACGACCTGGCATCTACAGGCCTGGATCGGATTTCTCGCCTCGCTCGTGCTCGGCAGTGCACTCGCCTTCCAGGTGCCGCTCATCGTGCTCATCGTGCTGCGTGGGGGTCTGGTCGAACGCGAGATGTTGACCCAGTACAGACGCCACCTGTGGTTCGCCAGCATCGTCGCTGCCGCCGTGCTCTCACCGCCCGACCCGCTCTCGCTCGCGCTGGTCGCCGCGCCGATGATCATCCTGTTCGAATTGGCGCTCGTCGCCGATTCGCTCATTCCTGAGTCTCAGTGAGGCCTCGGATTCGCTCATCTTCTGCCTTGGCCACGGCGATGCCGTCCTCGACATCGACCCACCACATCATGATCGTGCCCGTGATGATGAGAACCGCAAGGCTCGCGATCGCGACCCGGCTGTCGTACATCACGGACAATGTGCCATAGAGCAAGGGACCGATGACCGCAGCGACCTTGCCAAAGAAGCCGAAGAGGCCGAAGAATTCGGTGCTGCGGGTCTCGGGTACCATCTTGCCGAATAGGCTGCGCGCAAGGCCTTGACTGCCGCCCATGAGTACGCCCGCCATGCAGCCGAGAATCAACCACTGGAAGAAGACGGTGATGCCGAGCGGTGCCCAGACATTGGAGCGCGCCGCAATCGGGACGTCATCGAACGGGCCATCGCCGAGGCTGGTCGGATGGTCGACGCCGACATTCGCAATCTCGGGACTGAGATAGGCGCTGAACCGCGTCTCATTGAGCGACATGACCAGCGTTTCCGCTTCCTGCGCACTGACGTTTCCACCATCGAGCAGATGCTGCCAGTCCTTCTGGATGGCCTGATCTTCATCGCTGCTGCCGAATGGTTCCTCGTTCATTGTGGCCAGGGTGTAATTGTCACCGGTCTCCATCGATTCGAATTGCAGGTCGTATTCGGAGGCTTCCGAGAGTTCGAGTGGCGCGAATCCCATCGCTCCGACGATCATCACACACCACAGCACCAGTGAGACGGTGAGGGCCTTTTTGGTCGAATACCGCTCGGCCAGCCAGGTGAAGAAGAATGCCGCGGGGAAGGCGACAAACTGGATGACGACGATGGTCACGATGAGGTCCACCACCGTCAGACCGAGCACCGTGACGCCGAAGGCACCAGCCAGTGAGGTGACGCTGTTGATGCCGTCGATGAAGAAGAAGTAGGCGAGCATGTAGATGAAGAGCGTCTTGAAGCGAGGCATTTCCCTCAGCGTTTTCAAGACCTCGGAGGTGCCGATTCTGGTCGCCTCCTTCAGGCTCAGTTCTTCGAGTTCGTTCTCGATTTCTGGCTCGGCGACATAGGCGAAGGTGTACCAGGCGAATCCGAACCACCAGATGCCTGAGGTCGCCATGCAGAATGGGATGACCCAAGCACCACCGACACCCATCACCAAACCGAGGTGGAAGACCAGCAGTAAGCCGCCACCGAGGTAACCGTACGCATAGGCCTTGTTCGAGATTGAATCCATCTCATGTTCTTCGCCGATATGCGGCAACAGGGAGTTGTAAAAGACGCCCGCACCGTTCAAGCCGACGTTCGCGAGCATGAACATGATCATGATCCACATCCACTGGAAAGACAGGGAGAACAGCGGTGTAAGGGCGAGCAGCAAGACGCTGCCAGAGCCGATCCAAGTCAGCCATTTGAGCGCCTTCATCTTGATGCGGCGCCGGTCGGCGATGACACCGAAAGAGGGGCTGAAAATGGCGACCATCCATGTGGCGATGGCGACCGAATAGGCCCAGACGGCGTCGGCTGACATCTCAGCGCCAACCAGATTGGCCGTGAGGCCATTGGCCTCGAGGAAGAGGTAGGTGAACCAGGCGGGCAAGATGGCGGTGGTGACGCTGGTCTCGAAAGCGGACTTGCCCCAATCGTACATGCAGTAACCGTGAATCGACTTCCGCTTCGTCTCAGGCATCGTTCCACTCACCCCGTGGGCAGGTGTTTAGCATTGGTGCAGGGTGACGCTTCAAAAAGGAAAGTCCACACCCTCGTCCGATGACGGAGCCGTGGGTCGACCTACCGGAGAATTCCCTCGCAGGGATCCGGCACGGTATGTCGCATTTCGACGGGGTCGAATTCGATCTGCGTTTGACCCGGGATAACCGCTTGGTGATCTTTCATGACAACCACCTCTCCCCCGCGCAGCGTGAGGTCCTCGACGGTTCGAAATGGACCGAGGACCACACGGCGGCGGAACTCGGAGAACTCGGGATCGCGACCTTCGAGACCTTGTTGGAAGATGCCGATTTCGTCGAGGGTTGGCGGACGCATGGGAAGGTCGCCTGTGTCGAATTGAAGATGCCGAATCCCAAATCCAAGGCCGCGGGCTATGTTTCGCCCAAGAAGCGAGAGGTGCACGCGCGACGGATGGCCAAACAGGTCGACGAGATTCTCGCTGAGGTCGACCTTCCGCACGCTTCTGTGGTGCTCATCTCCTTCAAGCGCCGCTTCCGCAAGGCCTGTGCAAAGGCCGGCGTGCGATGGCCGGTGGCCCAGTTGCAACCGGCGATCCCCGAAATTGGCACCCGGACGATAAAGCGGATTCTGACTTTGCCCTCGTTCATGTGGCTCTCGATGGCCTTCCACCTGAAGCATCAACAGCTGGTCGGTGCCCCGATGTTGCCCTGTGCGCTGGAGTATCTGGACGGCTTTCCCCGGCACCTGACCTTGGGGCGCACGGTGGGTCTGTCCGGCTATACCTCGCGCCGATTGACCCGCATTCGCAATGGGTTCCAAGTCTTCGTCTGGCCCTGTCCCCCACGCGTGGAGCAGGGGGTGCGTGACCTCGGATTGACCGGCATGACCGACCATACCTCGCCCGATTTGGTGACCCTTCCCGACGGTGGGGCGCGGTGGACGCGGTGGGCGAGTCAACCGTTGGATGTCGAGCGAGAGATCCTTCTGCGAAATGCTGCACCCTCAGACCACGCGGCATTGATCGAAGAGGCGAACAGAGAGGTGACGCCGTGGCGCGAATTGACCGATATCGAGCGGCGTGGATTCCTCTCATCCTGGCGCAAACGCTGGCAATGGGACCGAGAAATTGACGAATTGGCCACCGACGCGGCTGCGGACCGGATGCCTTGGGAGGTCAGCCGTCTGATCGGCCACCGCGGCAGCGGTGAGGACTTCCATCTCCGAAAGTAATCAATCGAGATGGCGGACCGTGGGGTCTGCAGCGTAGTACTTGGGCCGGTAGATCGGCGTGCCACGACCGCCCCGTGCATTGCGTTCATCGAGAATCTGAGCCGAGATCCCGACGACGCGGGACCATCCAAAGAAGGTGGTGTAATACTCCGGCTTGTGGAATCCCACGGCATTGAGAAGACTGCCCGAGGCGATGTCGACATTGGCATTTGGATTCTTGATTTTTGGATTCTCTCCGAGGACGCGGGGTGCGACCTCGCGCAGGGTCTTGACGGTGAGGAAGTTCTTGTCGTCCGGACAGATTTCCTCACCGAGTTTGAATTGGGCGGCAGCGCGCGGATCCTCGGCGCGCAATACGGCGTGTCCGAATCCATAGATGGGGCGCTTGGCCGCCAATTCCTTGCGCACAAAGGACTCGACCTTGTCCGCATCGGCGCTGCCGATGCGCTGGACGAATTCGAGGCAGGCCTGATTGGCACGGCCGTGCAAAGGACCCGAGAGGGCGTTCATCGCACTCGAGACCGAAGCGTAGAGACTGGCCCATCCCGAGGCCACAGCTTTGCCTGTGAAAGTCGAAAGATTGCCACCGCCATGGTCCATGTGCAGGACGAAGAAGACGCGGAGTGTGCGCGTCATGGCCCCGCCGTCGACACCTTCCTTCCCGAGCAGGTGCACGAAATTCTCGACCATGCCGAGTTCGGGTTCACTCGCGACTTCTGGCAAGCCCCGTCCGCCGCGCAGGCGGAAGATGGTCGCCATCAGTTCGGGCATGCGCGAAATCAGGTTGAGCCCATCCGCGCGCACATCGCCGGTGGTCTCAGCCACGCCGAGGGCCTGAATACCGATCGACAGCCAATCCATCGGATGGCCCGTGCCCGGCGTCAAGGATTCGAGTACGCGCAGGGCCCCGGCCGGCATGCGCGAAGCGCGCTGGGCGAGTTCATGGCGAAAATCCTGGCCTTCCTGCCGGTTGGGCAGCCGCTTCTCAAAGAGCAGGAAGATGACATCCTCGGGATCCATTTCCGCAAGGTCAGCCACCGGATACCCACAGTAGTGAACCCCCTTCTTCGGGTCGACGAATGAGGTGCGACAGGTGCCGACAGGAACGCCGCGCAAGCCGGTGTCGAGGTGATCGGCTGTGACTTCAAAGAGGACCTCCTTTCCGTTCTCAGTGCTCATTCCACACCCCTCAACACCGGGGATGGATGCAGGATGTATAAGGGCAAGGGTTGTGTGTATTGCACCACGGGTGGAGAAGCCATCAGGTGCGCATTTTCAACCACGGATGAGCCTATGTGGAACGGGTGGGTCCGACGGCCATGGCACGGCGTCAACCCTGGTTCTCCGCCGGCGTTCGCTTCGAGTGTCAACCCGATTGCGGAAAATGCTGTGACCAGCCGGGCGGCGTGGTATTTCTCGCGCCTCACGATGCGGCCCGACTCGCCGCCCATCACGACATGGGGGTCGAGGAATGGTTGGCCCGCGATTGTGTCCCAAGCCAAAACGGGCGATTCGTTCTGAAGTCACGGACGTCGGATGGTGTCTGCATCTTTCTGGCCGAGGACAAGACCTGTAGTGTGTACGAGGCCAAGCCCGATCAGTGCTCGGCCTTCCCATGGTGGCGTGAAAATATGTCCTCAAATCGGTCGTGGCACAAGACGGTTCAACTCTGTCCGGGTCTGCGTCACGCCGGTGCGAAAACGGTGACTTTGCCGGTGATTCAAGGGCATCTTGACAAGGATGCTGTGGCGGAGAAGGGCTTCAAAAAATGGTCGGAGTGATTCTAGTCAGGACTTCGTGACTTTGCCGAGTAAGTCGCCGAAATCGGCATCATCTTCATCTTCCTTCTCGGTCAGGTCCAGCCCGCCGGATCCGGCGGCCTTGGTGACGGACACCTCCTCGACATCATCAGCGATGGCCATCAGATCGATGCCGGACTTCTTCTCCTTTTTCTTGGCCGGGGGCGGACCTTCGGTCTCGGGCTTGGGGCGGCTGGATTTCTTCTTCTTGCTGACCGTGCCCGTCAGACTCGAGATGAAATCTTCCTCCTCGGGTTCCGGCTTGGATTTTTCTTTGGGTGTTGGTGGATCCTCGACCACGACCTCGACTGGTGTTTCTGCAATCACCTCAGGAATTACCTCAGGAATTACCTCTACCTCTTTTTCTACTTCTTCGACGACTGTCGCCACGACGGTTGGGGCCATCTCTTGAGCGGGGTCCTTTACGACGACCACCGGTGCACTGACCGCTTGAGGGGGGCGCTTCCCAGGCATGAGGATGCGACGTTTCACCGGCTTGAGAATGGCCATCGCCGGGGCGGGTTCAGGCGGTGCTGGCATCAGCACGGGGCGCTTGATTGGAATAATCAGTGCACCGGGGTCGAAGGGCGGAATCTCGTGGGTCGTCAGGTCTCGCAAGGTGTCTAGATGCCCCTCGATGGAGAGCATGCGATCGGCGAAGCTGACCAATTCATCTGCACTCGCCGTCTCAACGCGGTGGGATATTTCGGTGATCTCTCGGTTCAGTTCTGACAACTCGAAGCGATGTTCGTGAATCACGTTCTCGAGCCGGTCGAGGGCGGCATCAGCAAGCCGCTCGTAATTGCTTCCGGCTGGGATTTCGGGGGCGCTCGTCGCCGCATCACCGCGGGCCTGAATGTCTTGCAGGTGGCCGCGGAGCTGGGCTCCAGCGATGCGTTCAGCCGCCAGATGGGCGGGCGGCAGGGAAAATTCGGGGGCCAGGTAATCATCCTCGACCTCGATGCGGTCGGAGATGATCTCCGCCCGGTGTTCCGCCGGTTCAGGCAGCACCGTGTCGAGCACATCGGACACGATGCGGGCACCGATGGCGTCCGCATCCAGAACGGTCTCGGTCACACCATCGGCCATCGGCGGCGCCTTGCCGGCCAATAGCGCGGTCACCTCTTCGGCTCCGAGGAAGACAGTGCCAGCCTCCATCGCCAGGTGAACAGCCTCGAAATCCGCCTTGGCCCGGGTCCACTCGCCACGGCTGCGTCCGGTGATCACGCGTAGTTGAGGGTCGGTGAGCGACAGGCCTCGGGACAGGGTCTGCCGCCGAAGAAGGAGGAGCATGGTGGCTTCTGAAGGAGTGCCGAGTTCAACGTGAATACCGGCTGAAACCGCCTGACGCAAACGGCCGATGGGCAGGGAATCAGCGGCCAATCGCCGCGAGGCGGTCAGGATGACCTGGGCGCCGATGTCGATCGACCAGCCGACCAGTTTGGCCAACATCTCCGCCCCGTTGGGGCGCATCAGGATGCGGTCCGCATCGTCGATGAGCAGGGCAGACGCCTCCATCAGAAGATCATCCCAATCCGAGGGCAGGTGTTCGGAGGGGAAGGTCTCGGCTGTGATCAATCGAACGTCACGATCGGGCATGCCAACCTCAAGGGATTCACCGATGGCCCACAACAGGTGGCTCTTCCCAGAACCTGCTGCGCCGTGGATCAGGAGGGGATTCAGTCGGGCGGCGGGATGGTCGATGACCTCGCTCGCCGCCTGTGTCGCCATGCGGTTGGATGGGCCTCTCTGCCATTGGGCGAAATCATATCCAGGCCGGGTGGTGAGAAGTGGTGGCCAGAATCCGGCGTGGGCGGCTGAGGACGGGGCAGGCCCAGCATCAGAGATCTGAGGGCTACCCAATTCGGCCTCGCCCAGCGGCTCGGCAGGGTGTAGGCCTCGATGCTGGTCGAGCACCTCTCGCCATATCGGGGTCAAGGGGTCACGGGGATCGTATGCATCTTCGCCGATGACCCAACGCGGTGTGCCGGCGGGCAGGTCGGAGGCTTCGGTCTCCAAGTCGAGTGGACTGCTGGCGAGAATGCGCCCCCGCATCGCTTCCAATCGGGCGTGAACGGTCTCGGCATAATTGGTCTCGTCACCGGAGAGGATGGAGAGTCGTTCCAGTGGACCCGGTGCATCGGATGGAAGCGCGTGGCGGGCGGCGAAGCGAGCCTCTGCCCGGGCTCGCTCACGGATCGAGACGTGGTCGAGCAGGGTGCTCTTGCCCTTGAGGACGTCCGGTTCGGGAGCGGATTCGCCGAGGAAGCGTCGACTTCGCTCGAGCGCCTCGGCAAAGGCGGTCCGTCGCACGGTCGTCATCCTTCAGCCTCCTTTAGTGCAGCGTGAGCCCCTTCGGGGTCAGATTCGAATCGGTCGATGATCGGCTGGACATCAACACCGAGGTCCTGCAGGTTTCGAATTCGCTTCCAAACCGTGACCTGATCGCCTGAACTGCCCGAGAATGCGGTGTGCATATTGCGTATGGATGCCTTCTCCAATTCAGCGAGGCGGTCGGTCAGATGCTGGGTACGTTGGGCCCGACTGCTCGCATCCCGGGCGGCGGGATTGCTCGTCAGCGCGGGAACCTGGGGGACAATATCGGATCCGGCTGCAGCGCGGCTGGCCGCATCCATGCCCATGACGCGTAGATCGGGACTGTCATCCTCGACACCGTGTCCGTGGATGAGCCGGGCCTGACCGGCGGCGGAGTCCAGTCCATCCCGGCGACTGATGACCTCGCCAGGGAGGTCGACCTTGGCCTCGACATCCCGGGCGCGATCTGCCGCGAGGTCCATGCCCTGCTTGGTCAATCGATTCGAATCTTGCTCGGCGATCGCTCCCACCTCGGTGGGGCTGATGTGGAGCAGGCCATCTTTGGTGTGCAGGCTCGGACGGACCTGCCGCTTGGCATTGCCGCGGTGATTGACCGTTGCCGCCTTCGGGCCCTTGGATGGCACAGGGAGTGACACGGGGGGTGGCATGGGTTGTGGTTCGGGGACAGGTGTGGGGGCTTCCACGTCTTCGACGACGGGTGCCGGTGCGCTGTTCACGGCCGGTTCAGTCTCGACTTCATCCCGATTCGCAGAAGGTAATGTCGCCCATTCTGGGAGATTGACATCGGCCGCCTCGGCGGTTGGGATGTGAACATCGGCAACCTCGGCCATGCGCTCCTCACGCCAGGCATCGACCACGCCGCTGATCGACCAGCGGTGCGCAGCCGAATCGGTCGGCGCGGTCGCCGGCGCCGCGGGTGCGGCGACGATGGGCGCGGGCACCTCGATCGACGCCCAATCGTCCGAGCAGAATGGATGGCCCTCGAGTCGCGCCGGCCGTGCAGCCCAACGGGCGACACGCGCGGCATCCAGACAATCGACCTCGCGCAAGAGCACGGCGCGTTCCTGGGCATCGAAGACGTCGAGGTCGACAGGGATCAGGAGCAGGTGATCGGCGATGGTCACGGTATCGACCAGGGTTCGAATCAGGTCGAGGGTGCGGTCGAATCCATGCATGCCGGCGAGGAATTCCATGCCATCGAGCAGGATGCAGGCGCGCTTCGACCCGAAGAGGAATGCGTCGATGCTCCGGCGTACCTCTTCCAATGTCGGATTGAGGACGTTCTCGCCCTCGCCCTTTTCGGTCAACCATACCGATGAGGCTGCGGGCAGTCCCGCCTCCTGTTCGAGCCGTTGGGTTGGCATCCGCGAGAGGACAAGCAAGGGATGGCCAATGCCGCCGAGGTGGGCGACCATGGCCATGGATTCAGCCGGTGAGGCCGCATCGACGATGGCGACCATGCCCGGCAGAAGTTCGCTGCCAGGATGGAAAGGCAGGGGAGGCAGGTCGGCAAAGACGGCATGCGAATCATCCTCGGGAGTTTCCTCGGGCATCCACGCATCGAGGCGCTTCCACTCGCGTCGCACGCGTTGACGGCGCTGCCACCAAACCTCGGCTTCACCACCATCACCCCAGGGCAGGGTTTCGCCTTCGTCGAAATAGAGGCGGGCCAAGGGGTGAAGATCCTCGATGAGGTCTAGATCGACACCGGAATGACGGGTCAGGCGACTGCCTTCGAGCGCGGCTGCCTCCTGCATCGCGCCGAGTGCGACGTGGGCGATCAACAATTGACCATCCTCGCCTTCGTACAAGGCCATCGAAGGGATGCCGTCTCGGACGGTGATCTGGCCCACGGCACCGCCTAGGGCACCGACCTCACAGCGCAGATAGCCCGATTCGACACGCTTCTGCATGTCGACCAAGAGGAGTTCGAGAACGCCGGTGCCTCCGCGCCGCGTCTCACTCACTTCGCCCTTTGGTAACTCGACCATCCACTCACCGACGCTCCGCGTCCCTTGAATCGCCTCTTGAACCAACCGCCCCCCAAAGGGGGCGGGGTGGCGATTCGTGGAGAGGTCGTTCCAAGCCGTCGGGTTGAAGCGCCATGGGGGTGTGGAAGGTGACATGAGTCGCGTCGTCTCCTTCAGCCTTGACGAGGGCTTGGCCAAGGAACTCGACCGCATGGTCGCAGACCTAGCGTATGGCAATCGCTCGGGCCTTGCCCGGGATGCAATCCGCGCCTTCCTCGCCGAACGTCGCGCCGAGATGCACACCGAGGCCGACCCCGACAATCAGGTCGAGGGCGTCATCATCCTCTATTTCCAACACGAGGCGGAGAAGCGGCTGCTCGCCCACCGCCACGACACCGACATCCACGTTCACTCCGCCACCCACACCTGCCTTGCGGACAGCCACACATGTGTCGACACATTGCTCGTCACGGGCAGCCACGGGGCGATCGTCGAGAAGGTCACGGCATACCAGGCCATCGAGGGCGTGGATGAGGCCCGATTCATCATTGCACCGCACCGCGAGGACGGCTGTTGCTGATGCTCTCCGAGCCACAACAGATCTGGCTCGATGCGGGTGTTACGAATTTCAATGTCGGTCGATTCTGGCATGCGCACGAGGATTGGGAGGACCTGTGGAAATCCCTCAAGGGGAATACACCTCAACCACAGGTTGACGGGGTCCAAGGTCTCATCCAAATCGCCGCCATGCTGCTCAATCACGAACGTCAGAAGGCCCGTGGCGTGACCAATCTGTGGACCAAGGCGAGCGCCAAGCTCGTCCCGGTCAGGGATGGGTTATTCGGCTTAGATGTGGCCAGTCTATACGCCCAGACCGAACCGTTTCATCGAGATGTTGAGCGGTTTGAACTGACACCCTCGACGGTTCGCGTCGAGCGGCAATCTTGAGAGGTGTCAACCGATGGAGCCAACGATGCATCCGGACGGGACACGGCTGCTCGCCGACACCGAAATCGGCGATGAATGGTTGGCTTCTTCGCAAGCCTATCGGACAGCCCTGCTCCTTTCACTGCCCGGAATGCTCGCGATCTTCTTCCTGCCGATGACTCAATTCATCGTATTCACCATCGCCCTCTGTGCCTCAATGCTCCTCATCGCCAACCGAAAATTGGCCATAAAACGAATGGATACCGGCCGGATTTCCTTGGGGCGTGGCCACCCGTGGCACGATGAGGAAACCACGGGTGAGACCACGGTGTCCGTTCTCGACATGGATGGTGTCTGGCAGGCCTTGCCCAACGGCGCTCGAATTTTCGCCATGAAAGATCCAATCCTCGGCAAGACCTTGCTCAGGAATGGAGATTCAGATGGCAAAGTACTGGTCAGGATGCTGGAGGCTGGATCCGCGTTCATCACCCTGTTGAATATGGCACAGGCCTTGGCACAAGCCCAAGATCTCGAGATCGGCGCCGCCGACCCATTCGAGGTTGCGCGCGACCGAGAAAACACCGCTGAAGGCATGCTCGAGCGCGAGTGGGAGAATACTGACGAAGGTGGAATCGAATACGAGCCCGGCGCATTGATTCGAGCCCTAAAACGCAAGACTTCGGGTGAATGAACACCCCTAAGACCATAGGAGTTGGTCAGGGCGCGAAGCGCCCGATGGACTGGCGAGAACGGTTGTCTGAGCTGCCGCCAGAGCAGCGCCTTCTGCTCCAAGGTGGCAGCCTCTCTCAGCGATTCACACGCCATTCTCTGGGCCTGACCCATCCGGCCCTCGTCGGGGGATTCTACGGCCTGCTGATCTCGGTGACGCTGCTCCTGCCGATGGGCTACCAGAAAGGATTCTCTGAGGATACCTTGCGCGCTTGGGCCTTCATCGGCATTCTCATCATTCTCATGGGTGCAATCATTGGACACTTCTCCCTGATCGTCTCCAAGCTCATTCGCCGACCGCCTGTTTCGCTGCCCCGTTCACTGGTCTATCCGCTGCCGTTCATCGGGCTGACCCTGTTCACCGTGATGCTGGTGACCGATATCGAAGATGGTCGTGGAGACCTCATCAGCGATTGGGCCCATTACCTCTCGATGATTCTGATGCTCGCGCCCGGGCCGGTCTATGTGCACATGTCCTGGGCGCCACGTTGGCGCCTCCTCTGCAGACTCGAGGAGGGGCTCGACCCCTTCGATGGTGCCGTTCCAGTATCCCTACGCGCAGAGGAGGAATCCCTCAATGGTGATGTGGACATGGACCAAGCGATCGAGGACCTCAATGAGGATCCACCCCTGTTGAACGGGGCCGACAGTGAAGAGTGATTCAGATCAGGCCGACGGCGCGGCCCGCACTCTCGTAGGCGGCGAGAATTGTGTCGAGTTGAGCATCGGACAGGCCCGCAGACAATTGATTTCTGACCCGGGCCGCATCGCGCGCCACCATCGGGAAGACGATCGCTCCTGCGACAATGCCTCGCTCGGCCAAGGCCGTGACGAGTGCCTTTGCCTTGGCGCTCTCTCCACACATGACGGGGATGATGGGGGTGGTTGAAACGCCGAGGTCGAAGCCGAGGCTGGCCATCTCGCGACGGAATCGGTCGGTATTCGCCCACAGGCGTGCATGATGCTCAGGCTCGGTCATCAGGACTTCGACAGCGGCTTTCTGGGCCGCGGCCACGCCGGGCGGTTGGCTGCCCGACAGCAACCAGGACCGGCTGTGATTGAGTGCGTGAAGGCGCATCTGGGCGCTGCCCGCGACGATGCCGCCCTGCACGCCGAGGGCCTTGGAAAAGGAGCCGATCTCGAAGTCGACCCGTCCCTGTAGCCCGAAATGGTCGACGATGCCCGCGCCCGTCTTGCCCATCACGCCCTCGCCGTGGCAATCGTCGACGTAGACCATCGCATCGTGGGCCTCGGCCAATTCGGTGATCTCGTCGAGTGGACAGACATCGCCATCCATGCTGAAGACCCCATCCGTGATGATGAGTTTGCGATCTGCGCCAGCGTGCTCCTTGAGCGCGGCTTCAAGACCCGCCATGTCATTGTGAGGATAGACGGCGCGCTGGGCCTTGGTCAGGCGAACACCATCGATGATCGAGCCATGATTCAACTCGTCTGAAATGATGACGTCCTGCTTGCCTTGGACCAGGGTCGGAATCAGACCGACATTTGCGGTGTATCCAGCACTATAGATGAGGCTCGCCTCGACCCCTTTGAACTTCGCCACCGCTTCCTCGGCGGCGAGGTGGATGTCCATCGTGCCCGATATGGCGCGTACAGAACCGCTTCCCGCGCCATATTTCTCGGTCGCTTCAAGCATCGCAGCGACGACTTTCGGGTGGGTTGTGAGATTGAGATAATTGTTGGCGGAGAGCATGATCATCCGGGTTCCATCGACGGTGACCTCGGCCTCATTCGCCCCTTGCAGGGTCGGCGGCTCCCAATTGAGCCCGGCCTCGACCAGGGCTTCGTATCGCGCCGCCATCCACCTGTGGTCGCGCGCCATGTTCGTAGCGAGGAGTGGAGTGGCTGTTCTTCTTTGCGCCACCTTCATGTCCGTGAACCACAGCCAATGAACGATGCCCGTGCAGGTCACCGTCCTCGGCTCCGCCCAAGATGGTGGTGTGCCTCAACCCGGTTGTGTGCTCGACTGTTGCCGCAGTGTTGAGGTCGAACGATTTCCCGTCGCCCTCGGCATCACGGCCGCCGACGGCTCCACCCACCTGATCGAAGCGAGCCGTGAACTCGGCAGACAGATGCGACTGTGGGGCGTGGACCGAATCGACACCGTGAGCCTGTCCCATGCCCATCTCGGCCACGTCGATGGATTGGGTCTATTCGGCCGCGAGGTCATGAACGCAGCTCCTCGATTGCATTGCAGTGCATCATTTGCGACCTTGCTCTCTGAAACGCCCGCTTGGTCAACCCTGCCCTTCGATGTGCACATCTGGGACGGGGCCTATACACCACTGGAGGGATGTGGATTCACCATCGAGCCGGTCCCGGTTCCCCACCGTGCCGAACTCTCCGACAACCATGCACTCATCATCCAAGGACCCGAGAAGCGATTGCTCTTCATGCCCGACCACGACGATTGGAACCAGACCCTCGACAGCATGGACCTGCGCGATTGGCTGAATCATCTGAGAATTGACATCGCCCTCATCGACGGCACCTTCTGGAGCGCGGATGAATTGCGCCACCGCGACATGTCAGACATCCCTCACCCACCGGTGCAGGAGACCTTGGCCCTCCTCGGCAAGAGACGCGAAGGCGACGGAGATGTCCTATTCTTCCATCTGAATCACACGAATCCCCTGTGTTTTTCCGAATCGGATGAACGCCGTGAACTCCGTTCGATGGGATGGAACATCGCGGAGGAAGGCGATGTCTTCACCCTCTGAATCATTATCAACGGGAGGCGCACGCCTGTGCCCCATGGAGTTGTCAGGAACCGTGAGCAGTGGCCTTGGCCGCGCCCACGTCTTCATGGCACAGGCCCATTATCAAGAGCAGTTCAAGCAATTGATCGGTGCGACGGCTTGGCCGGGCACACTGAATGTTCACGTCGACGGTTCAGACCTGTCAGATTATGTCGCACTGCGCGACCTCTCCGGCATCGATACGTTGGAGATCGCCGAAGAGATTCGAGCAGCCGCTTCGCGTGTCGACCTCTCAGCCGTCGTCGAACATCGGGTGCGCGGCTTCCTACGCGAGGGGCGCTCCTTCGGGGGTGCGACCGCATTCTTGGCGACGATCAGAGCCAAAGGCCACGAACCGCTCGATTGCGCCATTCTGATCCCGGACCTGACCCGGCATGTCGACGTGGTCGAAGTGATCGCCACCGCATTCCTGAGAGAAGCGTTGGATTTGGTTGATGGCGACGCCGTCAGTCTTCAACTCAAGTAATGCAGCCAAGCCGACCGGTGCAGGATGTCCTGTTCATTGCGGGCTTTGCCCATCCACAATGGGTAGCGGCGGCCACGTGGCTGCTCCTCGGCGATCAGCGGGATGTCAAATCCATCTGGAACCAGTCCGGAGGCCTCGGCGTGGTGAATCGACCAGAGGGTCAGCCACTCGGCCTCGGACCGTCCGAAGTTCACCGTGACCTCAGGTTGCGACAGGGCGCGTTTGACCTCCTCGATGCTGAGTCGGTCTTGGGCGAGGCCGAGTATGGCCGACGCGATGCGGCGCACCTGATTCCAAACGAATCCCTCGGCCTCGATCTCGAATCCCAGCACCCCACCTTCGGCGTCGAGCCACGGCTTGCAGACGAGCACACGCTTGATCGTCTGGCGCCCTTCGATGGGACGGCAGAAATTCAGGAAATCGTGTTCACCGACGAAGATGTCACACCACACTGCCAGCGCCTCTTGAGACACGGTGGGCCAACCCTGCATCGCTTGCAAGCGATACAGATAGCTGCGCGATACCGCATTGCGCGTGCGAAAATCCGGCGCCATTCGATGGGCGGCGAATACGCGTACATCGGTCCCGATCTGATCGTTCAGTGCCGTGATGACTCCATATTCGCCAACCTTCTCCCAAATCGATTCGGCTAGATCGAAGGATGCGATGTTCATGTGGGCATCGACCCCGGCATCGGTGCGACTGCAAAAGCTGACGGGATGCGTGCCCTCCGCACACCAGGTCAGTGTGATCAAAGCGGCTTCGAGTTCACCCTGAACGGTGCGAACCCGCGGTTGAACCTGAGAGCCTGAGAAGTCGCGGCCGAGATACCCGAGCGCGATGGCGAGGCGCACCACCATGGGCCCACACTCACTCGGTGAGCAGTTCGATGACGGTGCCGGTCGAGACGAAACCGAGGCCGGTGATCGCCCATTCAACCGCCGTCTTGAGGTATTTCTGTGCCATCGGATGGCTGCGGTCCCCGAGGGTCTGCATCTCGACGACCTCGACCAGTTGGCGGGCGGCCTCGTACAGCATGTCGTTGACGTCGACCTCTTGGGCGTCGGCCATCTCTAGGAGACGATTGTACTCCTTGACCGCCGCGGGAACGCGATTGCAATCCAAGCAGAAGGAGGCGAAGGAGGCGACGATCTCGAGGTTGTCCGGGTCGAGTTTCATCGCGTCCTTGTAGCGCTTGCGAATGAGGCCGGGATTGACCTCGTCGTTTGTGTTCTCGGTGTGCTCCATGAAAGCGGCCTCGGCCCAGCCATAGTGGCCCGCATGATTGTCGGGCTCCGACTCGATCAAACTCTCGAACACGGTCATCGCACCGAGGAAGTCACCGGTGGACATGGCCTGCGCGGCCTGTAGCATGATTTCTTCTGACATCGAACCCCACGGGGTTGAATCGCCTCTATGAAGGAGTCGGCCTTGTTCTGTCGACTCACATGTCGTCGAGCAACTCATCGAGCGCATCGATCTCGTCATCGCTCTCCTCTTCGGAGGTGACGGGTTCTGGGACGTTCAAGGGGACTTCCGCCTCGTGTTCGTGGCGGCTGACCAGGCGGATGCTCTCCTCCAATTCGGTCAGGAGTTTGTTGACCTTGACCGGCTTGCGGATGCCGAAGAGGCAGTCCTGAGGCTCCTCGTCATTGATGTCCTGCCGGGTGCGCTGGGCAGACAGGACGATGATGAAGATGCGGAAAAATCGGCGGATGAGGCCGACGCCGGCGGTCGAGGCCATGGCAACATCGGCTGCGGTCGAGACCGAGACGGCGGTGCTCTCCGAGGAGATGCCGAAGCCCGAGCCTGTCAAGCCATTGATGGTGCCGAAGCCGAAAATGGTCCCGAGCAGGCTGCGGTTCAGAGTGCGATTCTCAATCTTGGAGAGCGGGATGCGGTGTTCGCGGTGCTTGTTGACCACATCGAACACGAAGTCCTTGCGCATGTAGAGGGCGCGGGTCGAAATCGCATAGGAAAACGAGCGCTGGAAGATGATGGTCAGCACCAACAAGACGCTGGAGTAAACGACACCGAGCCAGAAATACCAGCCGTCAGACCACGAGGGCAGGAATCCATCCATCGGCTTGTCGAGCAGATCCGCGATCCAGACAATGGTGTCCTCCAGCACGAATGCGAGCGGGGTGAAGGTGACGACGAACAGGGAGACTGTGTACCATCGGCCGCTGGTCGAGAAGTTGAGGAAGCGGTTTGCCCACAGCAGGCCGAACATGGCGACGACGAAGCCGAGCATGCCGAACAGATCGACGATGCTGAAGAGGGGATCCAAGATACTGACGAGGGTGCCGGATTGGTCATCCGCCTCGGGGCCACCACCGCCGCTGGCCGCCCACCATAGCATGTGGATGCCGAAGACCATGCCGACGAGTAGGTATCGTCCATAGAACGACAGGATGGTTGGCTTGGCCGCATAGACTGCCTCCTCCTCTGTGCTCATACCATACTTGGTGTGAACAGCATCGCAATCCAGTCCTTCACTCATCTCTTCAACGATTCCCATCTCAACACCTCATTCGAATCGGCCGCGTTCCCACGGACGAATTGGGTTCAGACTGCGCCGTATTTCATGGTATTGAATTGAAGGGCTGTAATGAATCAGTGCAACAAGCCCCACGCATGCTCCGCGTTGCCATGTACCCAGTCGAAGTCATCGAGGGTGCGAATGCCACGCTCATCGAGAATGGAAAGGGACTCAACCTCCAGTGGATATTCGTTGTAGGTGAGGTGGCTGACCAGCCCTGCGCGTGTCGGTTGGTCGAAGGTCCAGTGGGCCCGGCTGGCGGCGCGGATGCGAAGGCCGACCTGCGTGCGGCCGTTCCAAATGCGGATCTGGAATCGCGGCAGCGGCGTGCCCTCACCATCGCAGGGATCGTCGGGCTGCGGGTCGAGTAATTCGACTTCGCACCGTTCGAAATTTTCGCTGCGCCCGCGCCCTTCGTCATGCATCAGTCCCGCGGTGCGCAGGGGCGCGCGCGCAACATCACGCAACTTCCAGGCCCGCGAATCTCGGGCCGTCATCGAGAAGGAGGCGTGTGGAATGAACCAGTCCAGATACGTCCCGTCGCTGAAGTGCAAGAAGCCCCAGAACCACGGAATCGAAGGGGCTTGCACGGTGACCTTCTGAAAGTAAGCACTCCCTTGCACGGGCGCGTCATCGATGGTTCCCTCCGCCTTACAGGCGTGCAGTCGGATGATGTCATAGCCCATCGAATTGCCGAAGACATTGTTCGTGTAGGCCGCTGAAGAGGCGGATTTTGTCCATGGTGTAAACCGCAGATCGAATTGGGCCGGGGCACCCTTGGCCACAGCCTCGGCATCGCCAGCACAGCGCAGCCAGAAGTGGCTGCCATCATCGGCGAGCCCCATCGACAGATCATCCTCGGTGATTGGCACGACCGCGCCCGCGCCCTCGAATTCTCCGCTGCCCGGCCACATCGGATGGCCGCCGTCGATGGCTGCGATGCGCGCTTCGCGGATGAGGTAGGGCTCGTGCATGTCCTCGCCATCATACCACCATGCACAGACCATGCCGGGCAGGGTATGTCCCCCGTCATCATCAATGTGAAAACGCCCCTCAGGATGCCACATGTGATCGTTGACCCGCACCTGAGGTGCATCCTTGGTCGACCACAGGACCATCAGTTGACGGCTGCGCTTGGGATCCTTGGCATCGGGCAGCACGACAAGCCACCACCACCACCACCATGACAGACGTCGAAGCGGGGGCATCACGTCCAGTCGCCACAGCGAGGAGAGGTCACCTCCAAACGTCTCAGGCGGTGTGGTCATGGCCCAACCTCACTCAATCTCACGCTTCTTGAAGGCCCGCTGACCGACCAGCACGAACAAACCGGTCAAGAGAAGCAGCACGATGATCGAGATGAACAGGTTGACGATGGGATACGTGGTTGGGAAAGGCGACAGCCAGACTTGCCATAGAGCGACGTCCCCTACCCATCCGAGCATCTCCGCCTGCTGGGTCATATCAGCATGATCAGACCACACCAACCAGGCGGTCGAATTGATGATTTCAGAGCCCCAGAAGGATACGGATAACGTCGCAAGGCCCATGTCTCTGGTCGCGGCGAACATCGAGAGGAACATCATCACAAACTCCCAGAATGCGAATAATAAGGCGAGTAATACACCATACTTTGGCGTCACGATCCCGAACGTCGCAAATATCGCAGCATAAGCCAATACAGTCAACGCTGAAGCGATGAATACGCCGAACCAGATGCCCAGGTCACTGAAACGATAGATCGAGTCACCAGGTCCGAAGAAGCCGGTGACCAAGGCACTGAAGAAAATCAGCATGAGGAAATACGGCCAGGCCAAGCCGATGAATCCGAGCAGGCGGTACATCAGCACCTCAGCCCGCGCAATCGGCTTTCCGACCAGATAGTGCAGTGTGCCGGCCTCGTGCTCGTCACGAATCAGGCCGGTCGCGAGGAAGAGCGGGATGAAGATGCCCAGCACGAAGAGGTAGCCGAACTTCCCAAATCCGAGCAGGAAAGACCGGTGCACGGCCTCGTTGAGGAATTCTCCATCGTCGGGATCTTCGTCGACATTTCTGTCCTTGATGATATCAATCAGCGTCCCGTTCTCCCAGACATACAGCACATTGCAAGGGATGCCGTCGCCGTTTCGATCGCGGTCGAATGGATCCAGGGCCCAGCAGTCGCCATCGTCGTCATGGCCCTGATTGGGATTCATCGTGCCATCATAATCGATGCCATCCTCATCCACCCAGTCCGATGGATCGTCGGGTGTGACCCCACCCCCGGGGAAATCTTGGGCGTCCCACTCACGCGTACCGTGAAGGAACTCCTGACCATCGGGGAAGCCATCCCCGTCCGAGTCGTAGGAATCATCGTCCTGATCTTGTGAGGGAATGCCCTCCGCCATCGCTTCGATGTAGAATAGCATCACCAGTGTGATGAGGAGGATGCCGACGATGCCGACCACCCAAGTCGATCGGCGCTTGCGGTATTGACGCATGGTGAATTCGGCGATCGCGGTCGCTTTGCGGTCGAGCCGCGTCCAGACGGTCTCGGCGAGATTCCGCTTGGGCGGACCGGGTGCGGGTTGAATCATGCGCGACCCTCCATCAGATATCCTAGCAGGGATTCGAGATTGTCGTCGGGATTTTCAATCGCCGTAACCAATGCGCCCGAGCGTACGATGATTGCCGGGAGGTCCTGGTGAACCCCGGAGAGGTTGTTGGTCTCGATGATGAGTTCGCCCTCATCGGGGAAGCGAACGCCGTAGACATCTGGGTGCGGTAGGAAGTGTCGACCGAGGGTGCGCGCATTGTCCGTGCGCAGCAAGATTCGGTGCGGGACATGGTCGAGCAATTCACGGATGGCGTGAAGGTTCCCAAGCGCCAGAAGGCGCCCATTGTGCAGAATCACGATCTGCTCGGTAATGCGCTCGATCTCGGACAGGATATGGCTGGTGACGAGCACCGTTTTGCCCATCGCCCCGAGTTCTCGGACCACGTTCATGATGGTCGTGCGCGCCAGTGGATCGCAACCCTGCAGGGGTTCGTCGAGCACGATCAGGTCGGGGTCGTTGACCAGGGCATGGGCGATTTTCACCCGCTGGCGCATCCCCTTGCTATACTTGCCAATCTCCTTGTTGCAAACATCGGTGAGTCCCACGAACTCGAGAACGTGCAGGGCCCGTTCTCGGGCCTCGTCACGGGTCATTCCGTGCAGACGGGCAAGCGTAGTGACGAAATCGAGGCCCGTCATCCAGTCATACAATTTCTCGGACTCACTGACATAGCCGAGTCGATGATAGGGGGCCGGATTCTTGAATGGGTCCGTGCCGAACAATCGAATCTGACCCTGAGAGGGCATCAATCGGCCGACGATAATCTTCAGCAGCGTCGATTTCCCAGCCCCATTCATGCCGAGAACACCGGTCACGCCGCCGCTGATCGCAAGGCTCACATCGTTGAGGCCGATGACCTCTCCATACCATTTCGAGACGTGGTCCAACATGATCGCTGGCGTACCGGGAACCACGGGAGCAGACGGCATTTGTTGGCCTTCGCCGACCTGGTGTATGTCCGGCATCATTCGCGCGTCACCTCCAGCGAATTGACCCGGCTGATCAAGACATAAAGTGAGAGCCCATTCATCAGCAACAGGGCGACGAATGACCAGGCGACGGGGAAATCATAGGTCGTATTGAGTTCCATCATCCATTGACCCACATGGGCGAGATTGTCGTGTGGACTGAGCAGATAAAGCACATCCCGGTCGAAGAGCAGATTGATGAGGAAGGCGATAATCTTCGACCCGAACAGCACACCCATGAAGGCCACGGCGGGGAAGAATTTGCCTTGGCTGATACTCGACAAGGCCAGGCCGATGCTCGTATAGGTGAAGACCAACATCAAGCTGGCGATGAATCCACCAAGGAAAAACGGAAACGTATCGAGTAGATAGGACCAGCCCTCGTCGTTCAGGATGATTGCCCCCGCATAGTAAGCGCAGTAGGAGAAGGTGATGATCATGGACAGAATCAAGGAGGCCGAGATGAATTTCATCAGCGTATAGTCGGTGCGTGTCACGGGCCGGGAGAAGTAGATGGCAGAGCTGCCATGTTGGCGATCCTCAGAGATCATCCCACCGACGACCAAGGCGGTCACAAGCGGCCAGCAGCAGATGTTGTTGAACGAACCGAGCACATGGCCCCAGAGATTGGCCCGGGTGACGCCGAAGATGCGCATGAGTTCCTCCGACCCGGACATCCGGCCGAGAAACATCGTGATGAGGGGCATCAGCGCACCCATCGTGACCATGACGATGAGGACCTTCGTATAGGCTGGCCACGGGCGATGCCCTTTGCGGAATAAGCCGTAGACATGGTGGCGGAGCATCGACCAGTTGCGCACCCATCGAGGGTTCAGGGTGCCGCGCCATGGCCGGTAGATTTGCTGGAAGATTTTGCCTGGAGAAATCTGCCCGGATTGGGCGACGATGGCCACACCGTCATCATCACCATCGCCCGATCCGTAGGCGGCCTCCATGCGTGTTTGGCCGGTGACTCCGGCACCGACCTCGCCCAAGAACTCGGCCTCTCGCACCGGTGCTTCGACCGGTGTGGGAACAGGGGCGACCGGTACTGGAAGGGTCGGAGGGGTCTGCAGGATATCGTCCAGTGCGAAGGGGTCGTCCTCGGTCATGGCAATGACCTCCCCGCGGCGTGATCCATGGTCGGTGTATTCGAGGTGAGCAGGTCCTCACTCGTCTTGACCGAGTAACCCAATCGGTCCATGATGACGATGAATAGGTCCTCCAGAGAAGGTTCGTAATCCTCCATCCGACGCACCTGAACAGAGGTGGCGGCGGCGGAGGCGAGAATCGTGGTGTAGGTGGTTTCATCCTGTCGTTGAACCCGCATCACGCGACCGGTGCGTCGCACCGTCAAACCCGCATCCTTCAGGTGAGATTCGAGCCGGTTCGCACCGCCCCACACCGAAATTTCAATCTCACGATCGATCGCTTTCAAGTCCTCGATGCGGCCCTGGGCGATGACCTGGCCCTTGTGAATCATGACGATGCGGTCGCAGATGTGTTCGACGTCATCCATCAGGTGGCTGCTCATGAGAATCGAGCGACCGCCCTGCTTGACGACTTGGAATAAGGTGTCGAGCATGAAGCCACGCGCCGTCATGTCCAGGCCATTGGTCGGTTCATCACAGACGAGCAGGTCGGGGTCATGGGTCAATGCACAAGCGAGTTTGGTGGCCTGGGCCATGCCGGTCGAGAAGGTGCCGACCGTTCGGTAGCGCTGATCTTGCAGCCCAACGTATTCCATCGTCTCGTGGGCCCGCTGCAGCGCAGCGGCCGGGTGCATCCCAGACAATTCGCCGGCGTATCGGACCTGATGGATGGCTTCCATCTCCGGGATCAGGCAATCGTATTCGGGCATGTAGCCGATGCGTTGGCGGATCAATTGACCCTGTGTCGCGATGTCGTGGCCGAGCACACGGCCGCCACCGCTGGTCAGTGCAATGAGGCCGAGAATGGTCTTGATCAGGGTCGATTTCCCGGCGCCATTCGGGCCAAGCAATCCTGTCGCACCGGGTCGAATGGACAGGCTCACGCCGTCGAGGGCAACGTGCTCACCGTACTTCTTCACGAGGTCCTGGGTCTCGACGATGTATTCCTCGACCATGCCAAACCCCCTTCGATTCTACGAATCGACGCGTTCGACACCTCAGGGTTGCTCTATCAAGGCTGCCCCGGCCGGTTCATTCGCCGATGCCGTCACGCATTTTGATGGCGACACCTTTTCTGAATCCCAATGACTCTTCATTTCGGATCTGTGAAACCCCATGGCCGAGGAAGGTTCCGTCCTCGGATTCGACAAGGCAGGGCAGGCCGGGTGTGAGTTCTCCACGCACCGATGCGATGAACCCGTGCATGATGTTGCGACCCTTGCGGGTGAAGGGTACAGAATCCTCGATGACGACGACGGTCGGCATGGTCGAGCCGTGCAGCCGGCGGGCCCCTTCGAGGGTCAGACTCACACCGCCATCTCTCATCCGTGGCGAGAACAGGTGTTCACCATCCGAGGCATGGACGTTGCGCACCCGATGCGTCTTACTATAGACAAATGAGCAGCCATCCAATAACCCCTCAACCTCCTCGCGGTCGACATCACAGAAGTAGCAGATTTTATCCTCGATCATCTCGCGGTCCAACTCGACCTTTGACGGTCCATCATCACCGCCTTCACCGAAGGCGGCCTCGATGGCGGCGAGGTTGGTTTTCTTGTCGTCGGTCAAGGAGAGTTGCAGCACATCCGAGAAGGTACCCAGCGCCTCCAGATCGAACTCGATATCGGCCGCATCCATCCCGTCCCAGATCGAGGCTGGCCCGGACAGATGGGCCCACGGGCTGACGTCTTCCATCGTGTAGGGCAAGAGACCGAGCGGGGTCTCGATGAAAACTGCAGCATCCGGCCAACGGCGGGCGATCGTCTCAACGAGCCCACCGATGCGATTGCGCCAAGGCCCTGAGGCACCCGAGAACAGAATCGCTCGCTCCGCATCGGTCTCGTGCGACTCCAGCAGGCGACCGAGCGCGGCCACGGAGGGCGGATGGATGCCGTGGTCAGCACTGACCCAGACCCCACCATCGCGCAATGGATTGGTCGCAGAGACCAGGCCCACAGGCATGTTTGCATAGAGATATTCAGTCGCTTCGCGTAAGGCGGCATTCGTGTGACTGCGCTCCTCAACCAGCCGCCAAATCGTCCCATCGCGCACCGCTTGGCGGCAGCGGGCCAACTCCGAGGCCGTGACCTCGAGATTGTGCCTGGCGATGAGTTCGCATCGGTCCGCATCCTTCAGCAGTCGAACCGAATCCGGTGAATGACCGGCCAAAGCCTCGGTGCTGATGGGGAATTCGACCAAGTCTCCGAGTTTGACAGTCCCCCAAGGCATCAGAAGTCTGTCATCGCGCGCAAATAGAGCATAGGCAGCGGAATCGAATAGGTCCGCACCGAGGGCGATGCAGATTGGGAAGAGGTGTGGGTGGCCACAGCCAAACATGTGGATCGGCCGGTCCCAGGGAATCTGCTCGCGGCAGGCGAGAATGATCTCGACCAGTTCTCGGTAGCGCTGCCGCTCCATCAGCGGGACGATGCCACCGATCGGATGCACAGCAAAACCGTGCGCGCCCATCAATTCCGCACTCATCTTGCGAAGATCGGCGTGAACCCCGCCTTGAATCGGCCCGTTCAGCATGGTGCCCTCGGCCGCGTTCAGTGAGGCTTCGGCCCGGTCTGCGGTCGTCGTCACCGCTTCGGTGACCTCTTCCTTGCTCATCTGCGGCGTGCCGAAGACATCGAGCATGGTGGCGATGTCGACCTTGATGTCGCGCTGGAATTCGACGATCTCCTCGACGCCAACCTCGACATCACCGTAGATGTAATTCTGGAAGGTGCCCGAATCCGTCATGATGACGCCGGGATAATCCAACAGGGCATGAACCCCATCGGCCAAGGCCTCAGCCTTCAGTTTCTCATGCTTCCAAATCACATACGAATTGGTGATCAGCGCCTCGAAACCATAGCGCTCCCACATCTCGCGTGGTTCCACCGTTCGGATGTTGGGATTGATGACCGGCAGAAGGGCCGGTGTGTTGAGCACGTGGGTATTCGTGTGCAGGCGACCGAGACGTGCCCAGCCGTCGCGCTCGGCGACCTCAAACTTGCCGTGATCGCCCTCGCGGCACGGCACTGCCTCGCGTGTCATCACGGCGAAGGCGGCGCGCCGCCGTTTTTCAGCGTGTTCCTTCCCACTTGCCGCCATTCATGCAGCCCGGATCGTTATGATCTTCGAGATGATCGCCATCGTTGTCCTTGCCATCGTTGCAATCACCTTCTCCATCGCCGTCGTCGCCGCCGAAGTCTTTGACGGTATCCGCCGCATAGATCAGCGCGCCGGCGATGATCAGCGTCATCACGAGGGCGATGGTCCACGAGCGTGAACCCGCGTCATCCTCGTGCCGGTGGGTGATCTCGACCTCGACCCTGCGAATGCCGTCCTCGTCCGAGACATCCGCGATGATATCGCCGAGGGTCTCGTCCGCCATGGAGGGCGAGAGTTGGTCCGGATTTGTCAACCCTCTGCCGTCCAGTCCCGCGGTGAAACCGGCAGAGAAGGTGCCCAATCGGGTGCTTGGCAAGGAATCAGGCGCACATCGAGCCCTTGCAGAAAGGCCAGTCTGCTCTCCGTGATCTGAACCGTTGACGGCACGGCGATCCATGTCGTCGTGCCCTCGATAATCTCATCCTCGAGAATCATGAATAGCATCTCGGTGATCGGCGTGAACAACTGGGTGATGAGAATGCCGCGACGCCGGCCCGTCGCATCATCCACGATGACCATCCAGTCCTCGGAGGGCGGCATTGGATACCACTTGGTGCGCAGGGCTTCAACCTCTCCGAGGTCGGCTTGAAGAGCGACTTCGAGCGGCGCGTGCCAAGCCTCAGGATTGGTGCTCATCGGGCTTCAAACAGCCGGTGGAGGACATGGTTCAAATAGGCTGGGGAACGACTCTATTATGGTGAGAGTATGGACGAAATCATTCGGGATACTGCGGTTGAGATTGAGCTTCAGAACGCCCTGAATCGAGGCCATTCGGTCTGGGTCATCGGTGATGTCCACGGCCATGCCGATGCACTGGAGAATCTGCTCTCCGAAATCGATCCGAATCCCGGGGATCGCCTGGTCTTTCTCGGCGATCTGATCGACCGTGGCCCCGACTCCCGCATGGTAATCCGCATCGCGCGGGGTCGCAGCGGCGCCTTCGTCCTCCGAGGCAATCACGAGGAGATGCCGCGGGACGGTTTCAAGGGCGAGCGCCAGAAGAAATGGTCGCCTCCATTCCCGTGGCTGACCAGCGGTGGAAAACAATGTCTCGACAGTTACCGGAACAAAGCCGGTGAGTTGAATGATGTTGAGTTCACAGATGACCTTCGCTGGATGCTCAAACTCCCCCACATCTTTGTCCTCGATGAATGGGTTCTGGTCCACGCCGGCATCGACCCGACCCTGACCCTCGACGAGCAGACGCCGGCGGCATGCCTGTGGATTCGAAGCGCGTTCCATAGGGCAACCCGGCCGGTCGACCCCGACCGGGCGGTGGTCTTCGGCCACTCCATGACCCACGTCCACCTGAAACGAAAGCCCGGCGAACTGGCGAACAGCCCCATCCAACTCGAGGATGGTCGACCGCTGTGGTTGGGCATCGAAACCGGCGTGTGTGATTCGGACTCTGGCTGGCTGACTGGGCTCGACCTGTCCTCGGGGAGAATCATCCAGGCCAAGGATGACGGGACGACACGGAAGAAAGGCGCCGCGTTCACACGAAGGTGACGCCACCGTGCGCGAGGACGAATTCGCGGCCGAGTTCGTCGAAGGTGTCGAGCAGACTCTCGGCGAAGCGGACCCGATAGACCTCGCCGCCGGCCAAAAGGTCGGACTGGATGCCTTGGAGGGTGCCGGGGGCTGCGCCGCAGGCGATGCAGGCGCCATCCAGATTGAGGATGAGGTCGATGCCCCGCGCGTCGTTTTCGATGGACGTGACCTCGATGCCACCGCCGTGACCCTCCAATGCGGCGCGGACCATGCCGAGGCGCGCCATGATGGCGGCGACCAATTCATCCGATTCCATCAGGTCGGCGAGGGGCGTGTTCTGGAGGCGGGTATCGCGAGCGGGATCGGCGACCTCAGCGATGCGCTTGGTCGCCTCTGCCTCCATGGAGGCAGCCGCCTGTTGACGGTACAGATCGGCGAGATCTTCCTCTTCCATCGAGCCCTTCGACTGCATCCATCCATTTGAGGGTGCGTGACAGCGAAGGACACGGATTGATAAGGTGCCCACGGGCCGAACAGAGTGCGTAAGGTGTGAACCATGGCTGTCGAACCCATCATTCGGATCCGCGATCTCCACGTGTCGATCGAAGACACAGAGATTCTGCGGGGTGTCAACCTCGAGATTCTACCGGGCGAAATCCACGCCTTGATGGGTCGAAACGGCAGTGGAAAATCAACCCTGGCGAACGTGCTGATGGGTCACCCAGCCTACAGCATCACCGCGGGGACCGTTGAATTCCTCGGCGAGGATCTCCTCGAGATGGAGCCGTGGGAGCGCGCCCGCGCTGGCGTCTTCCTCTCCTTCCAGTATCCCCAGGCCGTGCCCGGTCTGCAGGTCGGCAACTTCCTGCGCAAGTCGGTGCAGGCGATCCGCGGCGAGAACGCGCCGGGCGCGCGTGACTTCCGCAAGGAACTCAACGCCGCGATGGCCGCGTTGGATGTCGACAAGAAATTCCTCGGCCGCTATGTGAACGATGGATTCAGCGGCGGCGAGAAGAAGCGCTTCGAGATTCTCCAGCTGCTGCTCAACAAGCCACGGCTCGCAGTGCTCGACGAGACCGACTCCGGCCTCGACATCGATGCATTGCACACCGTCGCCAAAGGCATCAACGCGTCCACCACCGACGAGAGCGGCTGTCTCATCATCACCCACTATCAGCGCATTCTGGATCACGTCAAGCCCACACATGTGCACATCATGATTGATGGACTGCTTGTGAAGACGGGTGGACCGGAACTGGCGATGAAGGTCGAAGAAGACGGTTACGAATGGATTGAAACCGCAGCGGTTTGAATAGAGGTGAATGAGATGGAAAATGTCGAAGCACGAGATGTAGTGGGCGATTACAAATACGGATTTCACGATCCCGTGAACGCCACAATTCGCTTCGACAATGGCCTCTCCGAGCAGGTCGTTCGGGATATCTCCGCCCTCAAGGATGAGCCCGAGTGGATGACCGACCTCCGGGTCAAGGCCTACCGGCACTATGCGGATCGACCGATGCCGACCTGGGGCAACATGCGCATGCTCGAGCAAATCGACTTCGACAGCATCTGCTACTTCCTACGCAGCAGCAAGGGCACAGAGAGCGATTGGGAGGATGTCCCTGAAGACATTCGCAACACATTCGATCGCCTCGGCATCCCCGAGGCCGAGAAGAAGTGGCTCTCGGGCGTCACGGCCCAGTACGAATCCGAAGTCGTCTACCACAGCATTCGCGAGGATCTCGAGAAGCAAGGCGTCATCTTCCTGGACATGGATACCGGACTCAAGGAATACCCCGACCTGGTGAAGAAGTGGTTCTGCACCGTGGTCCCCTATGCGGACAACAAATTCAGCGCGCTCAACACGGCCGTTTGGTCTGGTGGCTCGTTCATCTATGTCCCGAAGGGCGTGCATGTGGAGATGCCCGTGCAGGCTTACTTCCGCATCAATGCGAAGAATATGGGTCAGTTCGAGCGCACGCTGATCATCGCCGATGAGGGCAGCAGCATCCACTATGTCGAGGGCTGCACAGCGCCGACCTATTCCACCGATTCGCTGCACTCCGCCGTGGTCGAACTGATTGCGCTGCCCGGTTCTCACATCCGTTATTCGACCGTGCAGAATTGGAGCACAAACGTCTACAATCTGGTGACCAAGCGCGCGATTGCCCACACGAACTCCAAGGTCGAGTGGGTCGACGGCAACATCGGCTCGAAGCTGACGATGAAGTATCCCTCTGTGATTCTCAAGGGCGAAGGTGCCCACGCCGAGATCATCTCGGTCGCCTACTCCGGAAAGGGCCAGCATCAGGATGCGGGGGCGAAAATTCACCACCTCGCGAGCAACACGACGAGCAAAATCCTCTCGAAGTCAATCTCCAAGGATGGCGGTCGAGGTTCATACCGCGGCATGGTCCAAGTGGCGAAGAAAGCGGAGAACTGCAAGGTCAACGTCGTCTGTGATGCGCTGATTCTCGATGAGCACTCCCGCAGCGATACCTACCCAACCATGGAGGTCGCCAATTCAACCGCGCATTGCGAGCACGAGGCCAGCGTCTCAAAGATCAGCGATGATCAGGTGTTCTATCTGATGTCGCGTGGCCATTCCGAGGACCAAGCCTTGGCGATGATCGTCAACGGCTTCTTCGAACCCTTCACCCGCGAACTTCCCATGGAGTATGCCGTCGAGTTGAACAAACTCATGGCGCTCGAGATGGAAGGCAGCATCGGCTGAAGTCGGGAGGGACTCACATGGCTTACGCGGACCTTGAGGTGCCCGACCGGGCAGACCATCTGTGGCGCTACACGCCATGGCATCGCATCCACCCCGGGAAGGATTTGGCCCTCGTTCCAAAGGCGGAAGGTGCCGTCATATCCCTCTCATCCCTCGATGGTTCGACCGAGCCCGCGGGCGTCTCTTTGGTTGCGGCGACCGCGGAGGATCTCGAGCGACTCGCACTCAATGGGAAAGAGGATGTCAGCACCCAATTCATCCACGAACTCTCCGATGCGGTCGTGCTCAAAGTCGAGCGCAAAGCGCGCCCTCAACAACCTGTGTTGCTCGACATCGAGTGCAATGGTGATGTCAGTGCACTCCACTTGCTCGTGGACATCGGTGAACTCGCCGAGATTGAACTCATCACGCGCATCTCGGGAGATGCGGCCTGGGCGGGTGTGCTGCGACAAGGCATCTTTGGCCAGGCGTCGAATGTCAATGACATCGTTGTCAACCAGATGGGCGAAGGCAGGCTGCTGCGTACCGATGGCATCCATCTCGCCCGCGATGCACAGGTCAAGGTCGGCGCGATCTCCTCGGGCGCAAGCCGTTGCAAGGCCGACCTGCGCTATACGCTCGATTCGATCGGCGCATCGCTCAAGGTGAACGGCAGTATTCTGACCGCGGATTCCCAACACAATGACCACCACGTGGAGATTCTCCACCTCGCACCGATGACCTACAGCCGACTCAATTGGCATTCGGCCTGTGCCGGCAAGTCGCGAACCATCGGCACGGGCATGCTGCGCATCGAAAATGGCGCCAAAGGGGCCGATGCGGCCCAACTCTTTCACAATCTGCTGCTCTCCGAGCGGGCCGAGGCCGACTCCATTCCCGAACTCGAGGTCAGCGAGAACGATGTCGTCGGCTGCGGTCACGGCACGGCCAATGGTCCAGTCGATGAGGAACAGATGTTCTACCTCAAGACCCGAGGCTTCAACGAGGTCGAAGGTCGCAGCGTGCTGATCTCAGCCTTCCTCAACGCGACGCTGTCGGCGATGGGCAGCCCAGATGTGCACGAGCATCTGCTCACGGTGCTCGCCGAGGACCTCGATTCAATCGCATGAACAGGTGAGATCATGGGAATGGACCTTGACGCAATCCGCGCCGATTTCCCCATCCTCGCGCGCAAGGTCTCGGGCGGCAAGGACCTCGTCTATCTGGACAATGCGGCGACCACGCAGAAGCCGCAATCCGTCATCGATGCGATGACCCGCTATTACGAGCAGTCCAATGCCAACGTCCACCGAGCGGTCCACACCCTTGCTGCAGAAGCCACCGAACAGTACGAAGCGGCGCGCGACACGCTCGCCGCCTGGTTCGGCACGACCCGAGACAACCTCATCTTCACCTCTGGCACGACCGAGGCAATCAATCTGGTCGCCTGGGGCTGGGCCCGGGCGAATCTCGGCGAGGGCGATGCGATCATCATCACCGAAATGGAGCATCACGCCGACATCGTGCCCTGGCAATTGCTGGCGGAGGAACAGGGCATTGAGATTCGCGTCATTCCGATTGATGTCGAGGCGGACAGCCTTGACATGGGGGTTTTTGAAGCATCCCTGCCCGGCGCTCGACTCGTCTGTGTGGTCCACACCTCGAATGTTCTCGGCGTGGAGAATCCGATCGATCTCATCGTCCAAATGAGCCACGCTGCAGGTGCCAAGGTCGTCATCGACGCAGCCCAGGCCGCGCCGCATACACGCATCGATTTCACCGCGATCGGCGCCGACTTCGTGACCATCAGCGCCCACAAGATGTGCGGCCCGACCGGCATCGGCTGCCTGCTCGCCGCCTCTGATGCAATCGCCGAGATGCAGCCATTCATGTCGGGTGGTGACATGATTGAAACGGTCACGATGGAGAGGTCCACCTTCCAGTCCGGACCACCCAAGTTTGAGGCGGGCACGCCAAAGATCGCCGAGGCCATCGGCTTTGCCGCGGCGGTGGATTACCTCTCCCAATTCGACATGGAAACGGTACACAGGCACGTTCGTTCACTGGCCCAGTACACTGCATCCGAACTTGAATCTCTGAATGGTATCACAGTCTATGGAGACTTCACAGTGAATGAAGGCGGCGGTGTCGTCTCCTTCCTCCACGAGAAAATCCACGCAGAGGATCTGGCCCGATTCATGGATGCAGGCGGCTTCGCGATGCGCACGGGACACCATTGCGCCCAACCCCTGTTGGCGGCATACGGCCTGACGAGCACCAACCGCGTCTCCTTCTATCTGTACAATACACAGCAGGAGGCGGAGGCCTTCATCGCCCATCTACGCTACGTGATCGAGCGCTTCGGCTGAGGTGAATCATATGTCCTGGCCCGAAGCGTTGCAATCGGTCATCGACGAGTTCGCCGATGTTTTCGACCCCATGGAACGATACGAGATGCTCTTTGAGATGGCGGCGGAAGTCAACGAACTCCCCCTCGAGGAATGGACCGAGGAGAACCGCATCCATGGCTGCCAGTCCGAGGCCCACATCATGTGTCATCTCGACGAGGGGCGCTTCTACATGCGAGGAGGCGCCGATGCCCAGATCGTTCAGGGATTGATGTCGATTACCTGTCTGGCCGTCAATGGACGACCACCCGCCGAGGTAGCGGAACTGAAGCCGACCTTCGTCGAAGAGATGGGGCTCAAGTCCAGCCTCACGCCTTCGCGCTCCAATGGCTTCCTCAATATGTTCAAACGGGTCCGCGACGAGGCCACTTCGCTGACGGAGGCCTAATGATGCCAGACAAACAGAATGTGCTCGACGCCCTGCAGGCGGTCGATGACCCCGAGATGGAGATCAGCATCGTCGAACTCGGCCTCGTTTACGATGTCCGAATCGAAGGCGCCCACGCCGAAGTTGACCTCACCCTAACCAGTCCCGGTTGCCCGATGGCACCCGAGATTATGGCCGCGGCTCACCGCGCCGCGCTCACAGCCGAGGGCGTGGAAAGCGTCCACATCAATCTCGTCTGGAGCCCACGCTGGGACCCGAAAGTGCACGCAAGCGAAGATGCCCTCATGGACATGGGCATATTCTGAGCAACGCCGACAAGCAGATGTACTGATTCTGCGACACGGTTGCATGGCCAATACGAATGCTCTCATCATCGGCGGCATCCTTCTCATTGGAGGAATTCTGACAATTCCCCTTGGGGTTGGATTGCTCTGCGCCCCACTCGGTTGCCTGACTTTGCTAATCGGGCTCGTGATGTCAAATCCTCAACTTCAACCACCGACTGTGATCTATCGGTGAGAGGAATCGGGGCTCGCGAATCGGACGCACATGGTGTGTCCCAGTCCCCCTCCAAGCGATTGGTTAGGGGATCTTGAACTTTCCAAGAAGAGAGAGGGGTGACCGCTGAGAGTGAACGAGCAGCTCATGCGGGCGCGGTCAGCGTGATGGTTGTCGTGCGCTCAATCGTTGTCTCGCCATCGCTGACGCGCAGGGTGACCTCGTAGGTACCGTAGGTCGCGTAGTCATGGATTGGGGTTCGGAAGTGATTCGAACTGTTGTCGTCGAAATCCCAAGTCCAGATCAGGGCCTCATCATCGTTGTTGGAGACGGTGAAGGTTACTTTGAGATCGTCCACATTGGTGTTGATCTGCCCAATCGTGGGTTCGCTTCCTGTGAATGTGCCGAGGTCGACCCAGCCCCAAGTCTCACCGCCATGACGATCTGACACGACGACGCGGACCCTGTGGTTGGGTTCGCTGGCGAAGGTGTGGGTCGTGCTCGCACCCGAACCATGCTCTCCAAGGAGATATTGCCCGTGGTCCACGGCCAAGCCGAAGTCCCAGAAGATGGAGAGTTCACTCTGTTCCGTGTCGTTTGAAACGACCTCGAATGAGGCGACCCATTCGCCATTGACAACCTCGATGATCGAGTTGACGGATGCGATTGTCGGGGCCGTGTTCGGGCCGCCATCGGAGAGGTGGACCTCGAGTTGAGCGCCGGTGGGTGTTGCGCCGATGTTGGTGATGGTCAGGCCGAGCGTCGGGTCGGTCCATGACCGTCCGGGGTGCAGGTGGGAATCGCGATTGTGTCGAATGGTCTGCGTCTCTGGTGTGGCATCCAACGTGAACGCATGGGGGATGGTCACGCTCTGGTTGCTGCCGTAGACGAATTGCTGGGTGGTGTCGATGACCACCGTCGCATCTGCTCCGGCCTCTTCGCGCGCCGAGAGCCAGAGCCAGCGCTCACCCTTCTCATTCGGTGGCAGGTAGATGCGCGCAGCCTCTGCCCCAGCCTGCTCGGCCACGCTGACACCGTAGACACCGTCGGCGGTGATTGTCGTCACATCCTCGGCATCAATCCAGCCAAGGCGCGCCTTGTACATCGCGCCGAAGTGCGCGTCGCTGACCACGCCCATCACATCGGCCTGGGAACCGTACGTGTCCATCCACCCGGTCAAGCCATTGAATCCACCATGATGGTTCAGACCGAGGGCATGCCCGAGCTCGTGAACCAACGTGTAGGGGCAGTCACAAGCCCCCGCCCAAGAGAAGGAACCCGTCAACCATTCTGAGGTCCCATTGTCCAACTGGATGTAGTACTCATCGAGACCCATGTTGGAACCACCTCCAGCATTGCTGCCCGAATCACCGGACCAGAGAGTCAGGAAGCGATCAAAGGAAGGCAGGTCATATCCGGCCGCGGAGGCATTCTTCAGTGCCCCATTCTGCACCGCCCACGTGGTCTCGCCCTCGAACCATGGCGTCACGGTGAATTGGAAATCCACACGGCCGAAGGAGGTCGCATTGTACCAATCTCGCACCTCACCCAGCAGATCATCGATCTGGCTGCCATTCATCGGTGGTGTTGTATTCGTCGCAAAGGCGAGGACGACGAGGGTATTCTGAATCCCGGTCGTCTGGTTGATCGAGAGATGGTCCACCACCCGGTCGCCCACCCAATTGCCGACCTCTTTCTGGCCGTAGGGTCCGGCCGGCGTCTCACTCCAATTCCACAAGCCGGTTGGTGCAGGGGGTTCCGGGGGTTCCGGGGGTTCTGGGGGTTCAGGGGGTTCTGGGGGTTCAGGGGGTTCTGGAGCCTCAGGCGTGGAATCATCCGAGCCGCCGAGGCAGCCGGAGAGCAGCAGCAGCAGAGTCAGTAAAATCGCCAAAGTTCCTCGCTGCATGAACTACTCGAAGATACTTCCAGCAAATGAATGCTGGGGCGAAGCGACCCGTACCCGCCCCCGGAATCAGCACTCAGGGGGCCTCTGATTGAACAAAGGGTGTGCGTAGTGAATCGAGATTCACTCACGGCGGGTCGCAATAAGCGCGGCTCCAAGTGCTGCGGTGATGCTGAGGAGGAGCCCGAAGCCCGGGATGCTTGTTGCTTCGCCATCATCTCCGCCTTCACCAACATCGCCACCTCCGTCATCAGTTCCAGAGCCTTCACCACCATCGCCATCTCCGTCATCAACTCC
>Ga0114999_10001080_pt1 | contig 38458 bp, 33 predicted proteins | sample ArcticOcean_MG_C_3_FD_89820 | JGI IMG/M metagenome (GOLD analysis project Ga0114999, IMG submission 89820) | Marine microbial communities from western Arctic Ocean - ArcticOcean_MG_CB8_126 | ecosystem: Environmental > Aquatic > Marine > Oceanic | place: Arctic Ocean: Canada Basin | collected...
GTCTCGTTCATGGATGAAACCGAGGACATTGTACAGGTAGAGTTCTCAGGCACGGGCAGCTTTACTGTGACCTTGGATCCGGGCACCTTCCTCCCCCCGGCGATTCCCCCACGCTATAACCAGGCCGTCGAGTACGTGACGGGCAAGCCAAGCGTGGTCATCGACGGAGCGGACGCCAATACATTCTTCAGCATCTTTACCGTAGGCAGGATCAACGCCTTTAACCAGGCCCTCTTCCCCGAAGGACAGGTCTATGACGCTCAGGCGGACGTGAGCCTGGTCGAGGTAGTCAATTCCACGGGACTGGGCGGGGTGCAGCTTTCAAACACCGTCTTCAGTGGAAGCACGGGTAGAGTAGGCGTGGATGCGCGTGGAGTACCGATCGCGGTACGCTTGACGGTCGGCGATATCGATGCCGATGGCGACGCGGTGCCGCTCCTCCTGTTCGGAGAAGGTTCCTTCACGGTAGCGGCAGGCAACCCCGGGTTACGGATCACCGGTGGCGACCTCTTGCAGACGAACGGTGCCGCAGTTGTCGTCGCTGAGAGTGGATCAACGACGACCGGGTTTGATACCCTGATCACACAGAACAATTTTAAATCGGACAACACCCCTCAGCCGACACTGAGTATCGATGCAACCTTCGCCAACGAAGATGGCGACGCGATCGAGGTTACGACCGAAGAGTTGACCATTGAGTGATACGATTGCGGAATTGCGATTGTTCCTAACGGTTATCATATATAATCCTATTTTGCATTTTTTCGATTTGTCATCGCGAGGCTGCTTGTCAGCCCTGGAGTAGAAGATGTCTCTGGCCACAACTTTTATAACGACATTCTCCAACGCGCTAGGGACAGCGCGTTCCACCTCATCTGTCATTATACCTGGTTGTTTTTTTACCTATCCTTCATACATCACATATCTTAAATGGTAAATCATTCTTAATGATATTGATGCTACAGGTGATTGACTTTTACGGTCATTAAAAGCATGGTAATTCGATTAATGATCTGAATAGAAAAAGGACAGTAAGATGACTAATAAACCTTCTACCATGATTCACGAGGATTTCCATTATGGGGATGAAGAAAATGCCCATTATCTTAAAGAAGGATATCACATCTGTGATAAATTTTTGACTGATGAAGCGATAGCTTATTGTCGGGCCAAAATCGATCCGATGACAGCGCAGGTCTGTGATGAACTCCCGACCCATATGATTGTCTCCGCTCATCAACTGGGAGCGCAGTGGATGCGTGATCTGGCTACGGAACCGAAATTGTTAGATCTGTTAGAAAAGCAAGTCGGGCCCAACATTGTTTTATGGTCCTCTCATTTATTATGCAAACAACCCCATACGGGGGAGGCTATTCCCTGGCATCAGGATGCTCCCTACTGGAATGTATCAAAGAATCTTTCCGGTGGAGTGTGGATACCATTTGATGATATCGATGAAGAAAATGGAGCGATGTCCATCATTCCCGGTTGGCATAATAAAGGTACTCTAAAAAGACTTTACGGTGACGAAAAGTTCTTTTCAGAGGAAATTGATCCAGCTGTATTGCCGGAAAATATAGATGAAGTGAAGGTGCAATACAATGTGCGCGCGGGGCAATTGTGTGTTCACAATACGATGACTCCTCACAACTCAGTGCCCAATAATTCAGATCGATGGCGCCGTGTGCTCGTTTTGCGCTATATGGGCGCGGAAGATGAAATGACTGAAAAGGACTATCAAGATTACCGTGATAATAGTGATTTCCGTCGAATATATTACCTTCTTCGGGGCAATGATATAATGAATCGAGGTCTGAATACGGACCTGTTACCTGCAGCCGTTTAATTTAAACCTGTGATTTGCATAGAATAGTTCGTTGCTGAACCGATTTACCCGGCATATAATTGGGAGTCGAGCATCCATTGGACAACCCAGTGCGGATTGTCATCTTCATCGATGGAGTAGCCCTCATAGCGCTCGAATGCGATTAGTCCACAAGTATCCAAGTTAAATAAGATGGGGCCTTCTTCCTTTGTTAGAAGGGATGAAGCAAGGATTGCGAGCTGTGGTAAATGTCCTACAAGCATAATATTTTTTTCTTCCGCTTGTAATTGATCGACGAGTGTTCGCACATTATCAGAAGGTGCGAGTCCCTCAATTGCTTTCAAAGGTATATCGAGATTCATCTCAGTGCTTAAAATTTGGGCTGTTTCTCCAGTACGAACAAGGGTGCTATGGCGGATCTCATCTAGAGCGATGACGTCTGTTGCTTTTAATAAATTTGCCAATGCAATTACGGTATTTCTCCCTCTATCACTCAATATGCGATCTTCGTCAGGATAAGTTGATTGGGCTTCCGCGTGTCTTAGTAAGTATAGCTTCATGTGATCAAATATGTTAATCGGCGCTCTGTGTGTGAAGCAGACCACTGAGAAACTGTTCTTTCCAATGATACGCATTGAGCAGCGATGGATTTTCTTCGCCCACAATCTTAATGGCGACATAGAGCGCTTCTATTGAGGCCAGCCCTCCTTTGGGATCTTTATATATTTTGCTTATCCGCGGATAAGCAGTTATTATATTTCCAGGTAATGAGCGGCGTAAGGGATTCCCAAAAATACAGGTTTCAAGCTGAGGAATAAGACGCCATGTGCTGTCAAGGATGAGGATCGGGTGACCGGCATCTTTTGAAGTTAAAGGTGGAGCATCGAGAGTGAGGAGAATATGACCGGTTGCATCAAAACTGAAACTGTCGTGCGCATTAAAAAATGTAATGCCGGTCTGCTTATGAAGTGGAGCAAGACTACATTTGCTTTTTTTCTCCTTGGGGTGACGAATAACGACGACTTGTTCCATTTTAATAATAGTGTAGCAGGCGTTTGATGTTGGCTAAGAGTGCGGTTTAAGACCACAATAAATGGAGAATTCTGAAAGGTATATTATTCCCATTCAGAGGCATAGGATAAACGCAGTTATGCATAATTCTTGACACACTAATTAATTAATATTCAGGATCAGCAATGGCGAAGATAAAAGATAAGATTGCTATTGTTACGGGTGCTGCTGACGGCATTGGATTAGCCATTTCTAAACGATTTGCCTCAGAAGGGGCGAGGGTAGCGATGGTCGACATCCAGGAAAAAAAATGTGTAGAGGAAGCAAGAGCAATTGAATCTCTGGGAGGTGAAGTGCGACCCATTTCTTGCGACGTCGGAAATTCTGAAAACGTTTCCGCAGCGGTCGAAGAGACGATTAAGCATTTCGGTAAAGTTGACATTATGTGCAACAATGCAGCTATTGCTTTAGGTGTGACAATTACAGAGATGTCTGAGGAAGATTGGAATAAAGTAATTAATATAAACCTTTCGAGTGTCTATCGAGGTTGTAAGTTTGTCATCCCGCACATGAAAAAAGGGAATGGTGGATCGATTATTAATATTGCGTCGGTTGCAGCATACGTTGGGCTAGATACTTTCACAGCTTATACAGCGGCAAAGGGCGCGATCATAGCTATGACCCGACAGCTGGCGAAAGAATTTGCCCCTCAAAATATTCGCGTAAACAGTATATCCCCAGGTACTATTAATACGCCGATGAATGCCAGGTTAATGGCTGAGCCCGGTGGAGAACATCTTATGGAATCCTGGGTAAGTATGCATCCGATGAATAGAATAGGTGAGCCCGATGAAGTGGCTGGGGTCGCTCTTTTTCTCGCTTCCGATGATTCGAGTTTCGTCACTGGTGCGGAACTCACGGTTGACGGGGGGCTTACGATTAATCCAGGCTTTTAAAGAATAATAATTAACACCTATATATAGGACATGAAACCTCTACTCAATTTAGATTCTGTCAGTATCTTTCATTTTGCCCGCTACTCCAAAATCCGCCTCAATCATCCGGAGGGCATTATGGTAGATCCGGATGGCAATATATGGTGCGGAGGTGAACATGGTGAATTATACCGTATCAGTAAAGATGGTACTGAAATCGAGATGTTGGCAAAGACCGATGGTTATCATCTCGGGTTGGCCATGGATTCTCAACGGCGCATCTATGTTTGCGACACAGGCCATAAGTGCGTAACGGTATTTGACGAGAAGGGGAATGAATTAGACCGTCTTGTTGGCAGTGACGGCGATGAAAAACTAACTGTTCCCAATTACGTCGTGGTGGATGAAAAGCGGAACGCGCTTTATGTATCCAACAGCCAGGAAAATGGTCCGGGAATATGGCGATTTGATCTGGCAAGCGGTGCAAGTCAGCACTGGATGAAGGAAGATTGCCTTGTTGCGAACGGCATAGCGCTGTCCTTGGACGGTGATACGCTCTACGTGGTGGAAAGCTATTTACCAGGAGTCACAGCCGTGCCTATAAATGAAGACGGCAGCGCGGGTTCGAAGCGGCTACATGTCAGCATGACAGATGGTCATGTTCCCGATGGGCTAGCCATTAACACTAGAGGACAACTCTTTATCACCTGTTTCGAGCCTAACCGAATATTTCTTGTTAACGATAAGGGTGAGGCAGAACTCCTGGTTGAGGATAAACTTTATTCTAAGCTCAATCACCCGACCAACATTGCTTTACGCAATGATCATGAGCTCTTCGTCGCCAGTTTGGGAGGTTGGCACATTTGTAAGGTAGACCTCTCCAGCTTGTATTAAAATCAACTATTAATTGCTGGGTTCATTCCAGGAGTTTAACCCCTGCTATTCAACCACGAGCGGGTTCGGTCATCGTCTTTTTTCTTTTGCGCACCTCTTCAGGAAGATGATCTTGATTTGCGATAATCTGTTCAAGATGTCGCATTCTCTCGGGACCCGCTGTTTTCAGCATTGCCTCTCCATAGATTGAGTCATTCCAGAACCTGGCATGTCCGCTGATTTCATCACGAAGGTGGTGTAAATGTTCGGGTTTATACCTGCTTGAAAAATTCATGGTAAACATGCGCCTTCTTTTTCCACCCCCCCAACTGCTGTGTTTGGTGCAGTGATTGAATATTGCGACATCACCCGGATTTGTCTCCAAGGCTACTGCGGGTATCTCTTTCCCCTTAACTCCAAATAGTTTCTGCTCGTCCGTACGCACTGATTCTTTCACCTCCTGCTCCAAAGTCTCCGCGTAACTATCATTGAGTTTATGACTTCCCGGAATTACCCGCAAAGCACCTGTATCGCGTGTCAGTGGGTCGAGGTAGAACGCTAATTTGTACCACTTAGCTACTCTTTTGCACTCGTAGAATCCACCATCAGAGTGCCAGGCAGTATTGCCTACATAATAATTTCCGTCGCTCCCGTCGTAATTGTAGTCTTCGCCGAGTAGACCAGTCATCATACCGTCTATGCGGGGATCATCCAAAAGTGAGGATAAGTATTCATTATGATCAATAAATGAAATGATGCATGAACGCTCGGTCCCCGCATGAGGTTTACCATCATGCCCGCCACCATTATTGATCCACACCTTTTCGAACTCGGTAATAATCTGGTCTAGTTCATTTTTAAATAAACCGGGTAAAGTGAGATAGCCAAAATTTTCAATAAAAGCCATCTCTTCGGGAGTAAGGGGTTTCTTTTCCATGAGCGGATCAAGCTATACCGTGTTAATTAAATTCGGTAAATCAAAAAATTCAACAGGCGTCTCATTCGACAATATCGAACTGGCGTGCTACAACCCAATCGGGTCGCGAGTTGTCCACGGGACGCGGCTTATTATCAATATTATTATAAGAAATGATAAAAGATTTGCGGGGAAGGGGAGACATGTTGTGACTGGAGCCATGTGCTAAATTACAATCAAAGAAGATTACGTCACCGGGGACACCTGTGATATGACGAATTTTATCTTCCCTGACTTTATTCATGAGCGTTTTCCTGTCGATGCACCACTGTTTGTAGCTCGTGGTAACAGTATCAGCGTAATGTTCTTGCCGACCCCATTGATGAGATCCTGAAATGACCATGAGACAGCCGTTGTTGACGGTCGCCTCATCAAGAAATATCATAACGGATACCAGTTTCGGATCGACTCCATCCCACATCCAGTAGCCATAATCCTGATGCCACAACCAGACGGCTCCCTCAAAAGCTTCTTTAGCATTTAGCTTACTATGCCATATATAAACATCATTCTTTAATATCTGTTTAACAGGTTCGAGGATTTCAGGATGCTTTATCAAATTATTGAAGGTGGGGTTATAGCGATGTGCTAGAAATACCTGACGGACGGCACCGGTTTTTTCTCTTTCACGGTGCATGTGGTCTTCCTCATCTTTTCCCTCCATTAATAGAGCGACCGCATTATTAAGCTCCAACATCTCTTCGCTTGTTAACAATCCAGGTGCAAAAAGGAATCCAGTTTCCGCGTATTCATTCAACTGTTCTTGTGTCCACATTTTATATTAATAGCGGTTAATTACAGTTGGTAGAATCGTTGCTCGCCAATATATAATGTCAGAAGTCGATAATCTGTTTTCCTGTCGAATTTCTCTTTTAAACTAATCGTTCGCGTATTGATGGAAACAGATAGCTGTGGTTACTGTCTCTTCTCTATATATCTTACAGGTTATTATCTTAGCTTAAGGATATACAACTTGCAATGCTTAGCATAATCTTTCTATTGCATAACGCTTTTGTCATGGATTAATTTGTAAACTCTCAATTGTTTTCATCCCGCATGGTAAAAGTCTTAATCACAATATTGATATTTATTTTAAGTTTAACGTGTATTCTTTTGGTTGGTGAAGCGACCAATCCGGATTTAATGGAAGGGACAATTGAAATTAACGTCCAGAGACTTAGAAATAATAATGGTTCGGTAAGAATAGCGCTTTACGCATCCAGTGATTCATTTTGCAAAAAAGGTAAGGAAATTCGAGAAGTAGTCATTAAACCCAAAGAGAAAAGGGCGATAGTAAAAATTACTGAAATTCCTTTTGGTGAGTATGCGATTGCTCTTTATCATGACGAAAACAACGACGATAAATTTAATAAGGGATTGTTGTATTTAGTATTCAGAGAGAAGTTTGGATTTTCTAATGATGTCAAACCTATGTTTACACCACCGGACTTTGAAAGTGCTAAATTCACTCTAGATTCCAAATCTCAATCCATCACCATAACGGCTCAATAAGCAATGAACGCTGTACTCTATAAAACTGTGGGCCCATGGTGGAAGCTGGGAGGAATGACATTATTCGAACGCAACTTAAGATACTTGGATGCGGCAGGTATTGAATCCGTGGTCGTTATTTATCCAAGAGGGGAAATTATTCCGACTCTGGATATTCCGCGCCCGTTAGGTCTTTATTCGCGAATTGAGAAAATTGAATATTCTGGAAACGATCCTTTAAATGTTCTTGCGGAAAAGGATTTGGGAAATGACCACCCTCTTTTATTATTTAACGCAAATCTGCTCCTTGATACACGTGTTTTGGAAAAACTGAGTGATCAGGTTCCACCCTGCTTCATGTATGAAAGCAGTGAAGACGATGTTTCATCATGGAGAGTGGGGCTGCTCCGATCGGAAGATCTGACTAATAGTCTCGATTCACTGAAGAATGTAACACGGCTCTCACTCAATGATGTCTCCTCCTACGCGGTTGAACTTCGCGGTGAAGCAATAACTTATTGCACGCCGATCGAGAGTGAGCAGGAATTAGTCTCAGGTTGGAAGTTACTCATTCAAAAAGCTCAAAAAAGGCAGGGGGATTTAATAGAAAAGTACGTGCATCCAAAAATCCAAAATTGGATGGTGAGAAAAATTTGTGATACCCCCATTACACCGAATCAGATTTCCATTTTTGTTGTCCTTTTTGCCGTAATAGCCGCAATTCTGTTTTATCAGGGGAATTTCTTTTTCGCTTACTTTTTAGCGTTTATCGCAACGGTCCTCGATGGCGTTGACGGTAAACTGGCGCGAACAAAACTCATGACTTCCAAGGTCGGTGAGCTCGAACATGTCTTCGATTACTTCTATGAAAATTCCTGGTATTTGGCCCTCGCCGCAAACATGGCACAAACGTACGGTCCAGTCGCTTGGGTTGTGGGTTTAAGCATCACTACTTTTGATACCTGCGATAAAATAGTAGGGGCGCTGTTTAAAAACAAGAAAGGTAAGACGCTTGATGAAATGGACAGATTCGATCGATTTTTTCGCCTAATTGGTGGGCGTCGGAGTATTTACCTGCACATCCTATTGATGTTTTTTATAATAAATCTTCCTTTTTCTGGCATGATAGCAGTCCTTGCATGGGCCGGCATCACGGTACTTATTCATGCGAGTAGGGCTGCTTTTCACTTACTTCACCGATAGACGATAATTCGGGAGAATAAATGAGAATATAGGACGCAAAATCAGCGTACCTATATCTGTGTATTAAATTCAAGCAGGTTGAGAGAGCACTTTTTGCTCCTCTGGCACCTTCTTTATCTGCTTGCGCCATTGATCATAAACCGAAGAGGTTCGCACACACCCTAAGGTGCAGGTTTCGTTGCATGTTTTATCCGTATAAAACTGCTCTTTGAGGTCTTGCAAAGAATACTCCAGTAAATCTTTCGAAAAAGCATTGCGTGTGTGATAACACCAATGAACTTTTCCAAACTCGTCTATGTAGAGATAGCGCGAACCGGCCCGACATTTGAAAGGGGCAATGCCATCCTGGATAAGATTTTCACGATATTCATCGGCATCTTCAAATCGGGATTTAATCTTTTTTTTGACTTCACGGTAGGCTTTAAGTTCTTCTTCGCTGAGATTAAGCTGTCCTTTTTCATCGTGGATGAGGAGGATGCGGGGAATAAATCCATTGCTCTTGGCGAAATCTACTACTTCAAGTGCCTCGGATGGAGGGGCGCTCCCAATTACTCCACTCATCACTACTTTGAACCGGGCATATTTACTCAGCAGTGACAATTTTTTTCTCAAAGGGTTTAGCGTTTTAACCGTTGTCTTAGTTGGATTTACTCCATCAATGCTGATTTGCAGATCAGTCAATCCACTTTCATTCAGGTCTTCTATAAGTTCACGACTTAGAAGATAGCCATTGGTAATCATCAGCCGTCGCCGGATACCCAATGATTTTAACTTCGCAACAAGTTTAGGGAGTTGTGGATGAAGGGTAGGCTCTCCCCCGGTTAAACAAACGGCCCAAGTTTTTAACTCTCGTAGTTTCTCAAAACGTGCCGTGAGGTCCTGATAAGGAATAGGGTCCGACGTTTTATCATACTCTGAACAATAGGCACAGGATAAGTTACAACGGCGGATGACTACAATCTGTGCCAGGAATGGGCCGTAACGTATCCAATCCCTACTGTTCAGGGGATTGTTATTAACCACACTATCTTTCTCTGCTCTAAATTGAGCTGGCATGAGGTATGTGAAAGCTGTTTAGTGACTAAAACTTCTGAAAGATTATCGGAACAACGCCGTTTTCGCAGTTCTTGTCTCCAATGCATTATATCGAGTCAAAATTTGATTATAGATTGATTCGAAGTCTAGTCCATTGATTGCCCGCAAATCATCTACCGAAGAACCATGGTCAATAAATCTATCGGGCCAGCCAATCCGATCAACTGGCGCTCGACAATTGGATTCATTAAGCGTTTCCAGGACCCCACTTCCAAAGCCACCCGTCAGAACATGATCTTCAATCGTTACAATCAGTTGGCTGGAATTAGCCTGTGAGATAAGGAGGTTCGTGTCTATTGGTTTAGCATAACGCGCATTAACAACACCGACCGTTATTCCCTCTTCTACCTCCAGTCTTTCCGCTAATTTAATCGCCTCAACAATCCAAGGACCTAAGGCCCATATATTGATATTATTACCTTCTCTTAAGATCTCCGCTTCCCCTATCTTTAAAATAGCAGGTTTCTTTTTAATTGGAACTCCCGTTCCAGAGCCACGGGGATAACGAATAAAAGTAGGCTGTTGTGTCTGAAGGCTGGTCCAAAGCATGTCGACCAATTCGTCTTCATCTTTAGGTTGCATAACGATTGAATTGGGGATGCATCGCAAATAAGCGATATCGAATAAACCGTGGTGTGTCGGTCCGTCCTGGGGGGACAATCCCGCTCTATCCATGCAGAAAGTAACGGGTAGATTTTGGACCCCCACATCGTGGACGATCGGATCGTAAGCGCGTTGCAGCATGGTCGAATAAATTGCGCAAACGGGTTTAAAGTCTTGAGTCGACAATCCCGCGGCGAATAAAACCGCGTGTTCTTCTGCCATCCCTACATCAAAAAATTGTTTGGGCAATTCATCATGTAAAAGCTTCAAGCTTGTTCCTGTAGACATTGCAGCAGTGATGCCAACGATTTTTGGGTCGCGTTTGGCAAAGCGAACCATGGCCTGACCAAATACATCCTGATATTTTGGGGGTGTGCCAGGTTTACTGGGCTTGCTTTTACCCGTCGCAATTTCAAAAGGACCGGGACCGTGAAATGATTCAGGATCAGCTATGGCTGGTTCGTAACCCTTACCCTTTGTCGTGAGAATATGCAAAACGATCGGTTTATCGTAGTTTTTGCAGAACTCGAGATAATGGTTGATGCTTTCAAGGTCATTGCCGTCAATGGGACCGAGATAACGCAAACCGTATTTTTCAAAAATGGAGGAGGGGACAATAAAATCTTTTGCGCCCTTCTTCGCCTTTCGCCCAATTTTTATGATCGATTCACCCCCGGGTATTTTTTTCAGGAAAGCTTTTACATCGTGATCAAGCTGATTGTAGATCGGATTGGTGATAAGCTCATTGAGATATTTAGCAGTGGCGCCCACATTTTTAGAAATCGACCACTTATTATCGTTCAGCACGACAATCAACCGTTTCGTGTGAGCGGTAACATTATTCAATGCTTCCATCGTGATGCCGCAGGTGAGCCCGGCATCACCAATTACTGCTACAATATGTTCGTCACTTCCACGTAGGTCTCTCGCCGCTGCCATACCCAAAGCTGCCGATAAACCAGTTCCCGCATGACCGGCACCATAGCTATCATGGGGACTTTCAGAGCGACTGAGAAAACCACTCGTGCCACCAGTCTTACGTAAATTTTTAAACAGCTCACCCTGGCGACCGGTGATCAATTTGTGGACATAGCCCTGATGGGAGACGTCAAAAGTAAACTTGTCCTGAGGAGAATCAAAAACCCGGTGTAAAGCGATGGTGAGTTCGACCACTCCGAGATTTGGTCCAATATGACCGCCATTTGTCGAAGTGACCACTATAATCTTTGTCCTGATTTCTTCAGCAAGTGAAGAGAGTTCGTCAAAGGTTAGATCTTTTATATCAGCCGGTTCTTTTATCCGATCTAGAAGCGACATATTAATTTAAAGGGATATCAATCGTTAAAAATTAAGTAAATTATTATTATCCTTAAATGACTTGGATACAATTTTAAAACGATCCACACTCTAATAATTTAATCTCATCATGGTAAGTCATTTAGAGAATACAGCGAGGTTAAAGGGTCTATTCATTACATTGCAACTAATTTTATAAATATTAGAAGGCATATTCCCTGAAAAAACAGCAGCTTAGAGAATAAACTTAGCGTTGATTCTAATCGCCCCTAGGTCCCAACTAAACGATAATTGAGTGAGGATGATACTTTTATAATTCATCCTCCCTCACTCTTTTGTCTGCTTAATTGTAGAAATTAAGATTGATTACAAAATTATAATGCTGAGATTTAAAGGGAACGATCCCATTAGAGGTTTTCCGGTAAGTAATTGAGAAGGATGTTTTCAGCCTGCCTCATTGCCACTGGATCGTCCACATCGATCCAAAATTGACCTGTGAAAGCAGTCGCATTCACACGACCTTGTGATGCTAAGATATAAACCCCACCACTGAGGGATGTGTTGTCATTCTTTTCAGCACTTTGTTCTAATGCTTCGAAAATTGCAGGTGTGCACATGAATATGCCAGTGTCAAAACCGTTGTAATCAGCTAATCCTTTTCCAATCTCCGATATTTTCCCATTTTTAATTTTTACCCGAGTCACGTCGTCGAGGTTAACCGTGGGGTTATCGATAGCTCTATCTACCGCTAAAATAATTTCTCCACGCGGTAACGGAACTTCCATTAGTTCGCGGAGCGTATTCGGGTCAAAGATATGATCTGACATAAGAAGGAGAAAAGGTTCTTGCAGGTATTCCCTCGCTTTTAAAACCGATACACCATTCTCTTTTTGCCAATCTTCATTGTAGATAGGGGTAATGGAAACATTTATCCGATGGGATAAATCATGCAAAAAAGATGTGACATGTTCTTGTTGGTAGCCGGTTACGACATAAAAATCGTCGACACCCGCGTCCAATGCGGAACGAATAACCCGCTCAATTAAGGGAATCCCAAAAATGGGGATAAGTGGCTTGCTGTTACCTCGTAACTGAAGTCGGCTGCCTCTTCCCGCTGCTATGATCAGACATTTCATCTTCCGTCTCACTTTCTGTCATATCGACGATAAATTTTTCCATCATATGAAATGCTTCATCATCTGTAAATTGGCGTGGAGGATGTTTGCAGAAATAGGCGGCAGGTGCGTAAAGAATGCCACCCTGTCCGCGGTCCAAGGCTAGTTTTGCGCAGCGGATGGCATCGATCGCGACCCCGGCTGAATTTGGCGAATCTTCTACTGAGAGTCGAAGCTCAAGATTCATGGGCACATTTCCAAAGAGCAGGCCTTCCATGCGGATAAAACATACTTTATTGTCATTCTGCCAAGGCACATAATCACTCGGTCCGATGTGGATGCTATCTTCATCCATACGGCATGCCGTAACTGACTGAACGGCTTCAGTTTTTGAAATCTTTTTAGAGGCGAGACGGCTACGACTGAGCATGTTAAGAAAATCTGTATTCCCACCTGTATTTAGCTGGTAAGTTTTTTCCAATTTAACGCCACGTTTTTTAAACAAATCAGTTAACATACGATGAGTAATTGTCGCCCCCAGTTGAGCTTTTATATCATCGCCGATGATAGGAAGATTTTTCTCTTCGAATTTCTTAGCCCACTCTGGATCGCTGGCAATAAATACGGGGATATTATTGATAAATGCTACTTCTGCATCCAATGCGCATTGGGCATAAAATCGCGTCGCATCCTCTGATCCAACGGGCAGATAATTGACAAGTATGTCCGCGCCGGAATTTCTGATTATATCGACAACTTCTTTATCTGATGGTTCAGATTCATCGGATTTAAGGAAAGTCTGTTCATCCTTGAATTCTTGCATATGGGGAGCAAACCCATCGAGCAGTTTACCCATTTGCACCTTAACGCCTGAAACGGGTAAATCCCCACAAAAGATCTGCGTGCAATTCGGTTTGGCAAAAATCGCTTGGTTCACATCTTTGCCTACTTTGCGTTTATCGATATCAAAGGCGGCGACTACTTCGATATCATTCGGTTTATAATCGCCAATCTCACTGTGCATTAAGCCAATCGCACGCTCCAGGTTTTCATCCCGATAAAAGTAAATTCCCTGGATTAATGAGCTGGCGCAATTACCTAGCCCAACAAGGGCAATTTTAATTTTGCTCATCAGTTATTAATTTTCATAAACACCCGATTGTCAAGACAATGAAAGAGAGGGTGGGCTGACCAAAAGTAAAAATTCAGTAATCATAATCCCAATTTAAAAACCAGGCAACGGCATCTTTAATTGCTTCCTTTGCAGGCCTTGGATTGTATCCTAGCTCTCGTTTGGCTTTAGCCGTGGAAAAATACATCTTTTTTTTTGCTAAACGTACACCATCCACAGTTACGAGAGGATCTTTGGCCCGCGTTATCCGCGCCAGCCACTCAACGATATAGGCAATAGGCAATACAGCGTTATGGGGGATCTGGAATCGCGGTGGGGCGTTACCGGTAATTTTTGAGATTTCTAAAAGAATTTTATGTAAGCTCATGTCTTCGCCACCCAAAATATAGCGTTCACCAATCTTACCTTTGTTAAAAGCAAGCAGGTGTCCTTGTGCGACGTCATCGACGTGAACTATATTTAACCCCGTGTTCACATATACAGGAATTTTTCCGTTAACTGCGTCGAGAATCATACGGCCGGTAGGAGTCGGTTTTATGTCTCGTGGTCCCACAGGTGTCGAAGGGTTAACAATTACGACCGGTAAGTTTTCTTTCTTAATCAATTCATCAACTTCTCGTTCCGCCAGAAATTTTGAACGTTTGTAATGGCCGATCATATTATTGAGTGATACGGGAGTCATTTCATCAGCTGGTGTTTCATCTTTATTAATACCGAGAGTTGCAACGCTGCTCGTGTAAACGATACGCTTAGTACCGCATTGCGCAGCCGCAGTCATGAGGTTACGCGTTCCGTCGACATTATGGTGGTAGATTTCTGGAGGATTCGGCACCCACAAACGATAATCTGCAGCTACATGGAATAAAAAATCACAATCCTTTAAGGCACTGAGGAGAGAGTCTCGATCAGTTAAATCGCCACATACTATTTCAACTTCCAAACCTTCGAGATTACGCTGATCGCTATTATGACGAACAAGAGCGCGTACCTTTTGGCCTTCTTTGAGCAACTGCCTGAGAATGGCAGAGCCTAAAAAGCCGGTAGAACCTGTAATTAAAGTCGTCATAGACGAGGTTCATTCTCGATTGTCAGTCTGCTTAACCCTGAGAAGTGAATAGAAAGCGGGTAGAATAATCAACGTCGTTAGCATGGTTAAAAGAATTCCAATTGTTAAAAGTTTTCCTAAACTCGCAGTGCCTTGATGGGATAGAAAGACAAGAGACCCAAAACTTAAAATAGTCGTTATCGCGCTGAAAAATACACCACGCGCAGTGCTACTTTGAAGAAAATCTTGATCGTTGGTTGTTATATGTCGCATGCGATGTACCATATGTATGCCGTTGTCCACCCCGAGACCTAATAGAAGGGGAAGAGCGATTATATTCGCGAAATTAAACGGAACGCCTAAGATAATAGTAAGAGCGCCCGTAAACACACCGGCAACTACTAACGGAATAAGCACGAGGAGAGGATCGAAAAAATTCCGAAGGATGATGAATAATAGAATGGTTATAAACAAAAATGCTCCCAGAAATGCATGCTTGAATGAATCAAGGATCGCCTTCCCGGCCTCAAAGACAAAGATTGGTCCAGAAGTAGCATCCGGTGCAACGCTTCGCACATCACTAATAAAACGGGCAAGTTCATCGTTTTTTGAAATATCTTCACGCGCAAATACCTGGATGCGATATTGACTGTCCGCGCTCACCCACCGCGAGAAGAGATCTTTTGGTAAATCTTCTTTTTCAAATGGTTCTGATAAAAGTGCAGTCTTAAGTGTGCCGAGGAAGAACGGGAGTGTTTCAAGTAAGCTCTTCTGGGTAATTGATACTCGCTGCTTTGCCTCATCTTCACTTTCAGTAGCTAATACCGCAAACCATTCATTTAACAAGTGCGACATTCTGGTTAAACCTTCCGTTGCAGCGACTTTAGGATAGTTTTTCAACTTATTCAGGAAACTTCGAATTTGTGTGGTCTGCTCGTTATGTGACGGTGAGGTTTCCTGCGCTGCGTTCAGAAATGATGGTCCTAGAATAAGATCTAAGTCTTCTATTAAATATGCTTTTTCCTCTTGATCATCAGGTACGAAGCTATGAATGGAAACGACTTGGTCTACCGTTTCCAGATTTTCTATTCGATGAACTATTTCCCGCGTGCCATTGTCATCAGATCCCAGAACAATAATCGAAGAAGGATGTCTGTCGCTCGATTCTATGATATCGACAATCGTAGAAACTGATTCAGTGCTGGGATCCCTGAGTTTTATAGGATCAAATTCGAATTCAATTTTCTGTAAGAGGAAGATTGATCCGACAATGAGTAACAGGCTGGACCAACGAATCCATCGCCCCTGACGTGAGACGAACGTCTTGCGTTTCGTCAAGCCAGTCTGCCCACGATTTCGCATTCTTGCTAACCCTTTAGGTGAAACCATGATTTTCAATAGAGCTGGCAATACGGTTAAATTTATTAACAGGCTGATGAACATGCCGGTTCCGGATATCAGACCTAATTCAGAAACACCTGCATATGCGGTCGGAATAAATGAATAAAAACCAATAGCGGTCGATAGAGTACACATCGCTAAAGATGGGCCTATATCAACAATGCTTCCAACTAGCGCCTCATCTCTAGGTATACCTTCCAGAATGAGTTCGCGAAATCGCAAGCATAGATGGATAGCGTAATCGACACCCAACCCGAGATAAAGAACGGCGAAGGCAATTGAAATCAAATTCAAATGTCCGACCGAAATCGCCGCAAATCCTGCTGTAGTTATGATGCCCATGCCCAGTGAGATTAATGTGGCAATGACCATAGGCGATGAGCGCAATCCGATGAAGAGTGAAATACAGACAACAACGATGGTAAATATGCCAGCCTTGCTCGTCCCGCTAATTAAACTTTTCATTTCCTCATGACCTAGCGCGGCATTGCCGGTTATACGTACTCGAATCCCCCAATTTCTTTCGCTTTCAAGTTGATTTCCTATTGATCGAATTTTTTCCATCGCCTCCTGGGCGGGGAATAATTTATTATAATCAAAGTGAGGACGCGCTATGATAATTGATCGTCGGTCATTATCATCGGATTCTTCATTTTTCATTACCTCCTGCCAGGACAAGCGAAAAGGTTGGCCTTTAATATTGGATTCTAAAGCGTTATTAATGTTTAGGATTAGAGAATCCAGTTTGATTTCTGGATCCTCGTCCATGAGTTCAATTGCGGATTCGAGCATCGCGAAAAGACCGCGAAGACTCATGTCCTGGTAGAGTGTTACTAGTGCTGGCTGTGCTTTCGCCAGCTTGTCCGTGAGGTCTTCCAGTTCATCGAAGGTGAAATAAAGAAGGCCGTGCTCTTCAAGAAACTTTCCTCCCTTTGGTAAATAGGCATCGATAAAAAAATCCTTTTCGGTGTTAATACGATCGACCAAAAGGTTTGTTGCTTCACGTGTAAACTCATGGGTGTCGGCTTCAACAACGATAATAATGACGCTAATATGTTGGGGAAATGCGGCTTGATATTTAGCGTAGGTTTGACGAAAAGGGAGATCCGGGGAGATCATATCGTCGACGTTCGTGTTAATCCCCAAATTATTAATGGTGTAGTAGAATACGCCCGCGGTCAGGAGAACGGCTGCGATTACAATTGGGAGAGCCCTTTGATAGACAGTGTGAGCCCACCAATTTAAAAACCGAGCGGGTGCTTTGAAACTTTTATTCATCACTCTATACTTACCCCTCAATCAAGTATAAGGTTCCTGACAAAGGAAATTGGTTGGAGAAATAGTCGCAACTTCTTTCAATTTTCTTTTGGCCGCTGAAAACTGATGCCCTAAATATGCTAAAGTGAACCATTCGAATGGGTGTAGCATTGACTGTTTGAAAAGATGAAGTTTTCTGATTTGTCCACGAGAATCCATTGAATTTATAACACATTGTGGAATTCGTCGATTTCCGGTATCTGCGATGGCTCTAACGGCGAGAAAGATTGATTTATTTTTTTGCGCAACTTTAGCAATAGCCCCACTTTCCATATCGACAGCTATGGCCTGCGATTTTTCGTAAAGCAACTTTTTCTCATCAGGTTCGGATACGATCTGCTCGCTTTCCAATAAACATCCCTTCTGGATCTGTAATTTGCCCGATAAAAAATGGAACAGCCGGTTATGCCAATCGCTGTCTACGGGCAGTAGAATGCCGTTTTCACATTGGATTTGTTCGGGAATAAGGAGGCTTCCTGGTTTGAGCGCGCTCGTTAGACCAGCTGCACAGCCCCAACTAAGTAAGGCATTTACACCTTGTTCCACTAATTGTGTCGCCGCCTCGGCAGCGCGTTCCGGACCGGCTCCAGAGAGAGAGAGATAGACGTCATCATTTAATTTAAAAGAACTGCCACTTACGACTTTCTGGTCGGTCAGGCTTTTTAGTTCTTCAGACAGTGCTACGATAATTCCCAGTTTCACATGCTCCCCGCTGAGAGAAGAGATTTGTATCGTGCGAGGGCCCATAGTGGAAAGTACTTATCATATCCATGGTACTTTAAATAAAAGATACGGGGAAAACCAGGTGACGTGAATTCCTCATCTTCCCAAAGTCCGGATGGAATTTGGGAACTAAGCAAGAAATCAATGCCCCGTTCCACCTCAATGGTATTACCTTCTCCGGCAGCCATTAGTCCGAGAAGTGCCCATGCCGTCTGGAAGGAAGTGCTTCTCAATGCTTGTCCGCTAGAGCTGATGTCCGCATAAGAATCATTACTTTCACCCCATCCGCCGTCCTCACGCTGTTTGGATTTTAGCCAAATGGTCGCCTTCTGCATTAACGGATCATCTCCACTAATCCCTGCTTCCTCTAATGCGATAAGCACAGACCACGTCCCATAAATATAATTAGTGCCCCATCTTCCAAACCAGGATCCGTCTTCTTCCTGCTCCTCCTTTAAATATGTCAGGCAGGTCTGCAATACCTTCTGATAAATGTTATCCTTGGATGGAGATCCTGACAACAACATGAGACAGCGGGCGCTCACATCACTTGTCGGCGGGTCTAATAATGCGCCGTGGTCTGCGAAAGGGATTTCGTTAAGGTAATAATTGTCATTATCGGCGTCAAAGGATGCAAATCCGCCATTGCGCGATTGCATCCCCGCAATCCAATCCATTGCCCGCTGGGCAGATTCCTGAAACCGACCCTCCCCATTTTTTAACATCGCAAAGGCGACTACCGCCGTGTCGTCGAGGTCCGGATAATGGCTATTATAAAACTGAAATCCCCAACCTCCGCCTGGCAATGAAGGTCGGTATTCTTGCCAATCACCGGGCTCTTCCAGCAGCTGTTTTTCGGTCAACCAATCCAAGGCTTTATTTACCGCGTCCATATTTTTGGCGCCCTCACAATCGAGGAGAGTGAGACAGGCCAGACCCGTATCCCAGACGGGAGAAACACAGGGTTGGCAGTAAGCTTTTTCATCATCTTCAACAAGAAGCCTATTCACAGCGTCGCGGGCGGTGACACAATAAGAATGATCCTTTGGGTAACCCAGTGATATCAACGCCTCATAGGCATTAACCATGGCAGGAAAAATTGCTCCCAGCCCGCCGCTGCCATTCAAACGTTCGATCATCCAGGATTCCGCTCTTTTAAGGGCACGATTGTGTATCGCTTTGGGGATAAAAGGACTGAGCAAACGCACCACTTTATCGAGGAGAAAAAATGCGTAATTAAGCGGTGAGCGAACGGGAAAATAATTTTTCTCTTGATCGGGGGGGGTGAGAAAAAGTTCAGGGATAGAAACTTTGCGTGGGTTTTTAGCCTTGGGCTTATAATGATAAAGGATGAGAAGAGGGACCATAACGGTTCTGGACCAGTATGATATCTTCAAAAGATGAAAAGGAAACCAGCGTGGTAAAAGCATGCACTCAACCGGTAAACAGGGAACACCCCTCCATGGTATTTGCTCAAATAAAGCTAAGGTTATCCGCGTAAATACATTACTTCGCGCTGCACCGCCTAAAGAATGAATCGCATCTCTGGCCTTTTTCATATGTGACTCTTCAGGGTTGTCACCTATTAGTTTCAAGGCATAGTAGACTTTTACGGTACAACTGATGTTTCCTTCACCGCCCAAATAAAGCGGCCAACCTCCCTCTGGGAGCTGATGGTCGCGAAGGTAAACGCCAATCTTGTTCTGTAATTCCACCTCTACTTCATCCAGGTAATGCATCATTATTACATACTCAGCTGGAATGGTGGCGTCGGCTTCTAATTCGAAACACCAGTACCCATCGGGATGTTGGAGATCGAGTAATGCCTTGATACCGTGCTCAACGGATTTTGATATTAAATTACGCTTCGATTTCGAAGTGACAATGTTACCTCCTGCTTCGGTCGAGCTTCGAGCAGTTTGACTCGTTACTGGGGTGGGCATCTGTTCGCGGAATAATTTTAAAAATTTATGTGCGGTCCAGTTTCAAAAAAAGGAAAATTCCAACATTTACTCTCCACTTGCAACATAGGGCAGCCGCATCCCTGCAATATTAAAGAGTAATTTAAGCATTTGATTACTTCTCACAGTAAGATGGGTTGCGAGAATTGTCCCCTTTACACTGAGGCGGGATATTTTTACATCCACTTCACTGGTAAATTGCCGGTTATAATTAATTTTCCGTAAAGTTAAAATCGCCATGCCGATATTCCATAAACAAAATTTTCGGATTCCTTTTTCATTTTTAGGAATAAGCATTACGTATTTGAGTGCGTTTTCTAAATGCATATGGGCAATACCTATCAAGTGACCTAACCCTTTTGAAAAATTTTCATCAGTGTGAATAGTTGCCAGGTTTTTAAGGTCTATCCCTTCTTTCGCAAAAATATCTTTAGGTAACCAGCAGGCTGATCGGCTATTATCTTCCCAAATATCTTTAAGGATGTTTGTCATCTGTAAACCCTGACCAAAAGAAACAGAGAGTGTTAACATTCGATCGCGGTTTAACGCGATAGCGGATGAATAATGACAAAATATCTTTGTCAACATTTCACCGACGACGCCCGCAACACAATAACAGTAGCGATCGAGTTCCTTAATATTCTGTAACCCATAGGGTCGATTATCGATTTGAAAGTGAACCATTCCATCCGCCATGATATGAATGCACTCTTTAAGTGCATCTCTATTCTTTTTATCAAAACTCTGTGTGATCTTTATAACTCGAGGTGTTTGATCGATCAATTCGTGTTCTTCCGGAATGGTTGCGTTCGAGAGCCGTTTAGATAGTTCGCGCGCAAAATCTTTCGGTTCAGCTTTCCCCGCTATTGCATTTTCAAACTGTAGGCAGAACAGGCGTTTCTCCTCCCCGGTTAAAGCGGGTTCATCTTCTATGGTGTCCACAATGCGACACAAGAGATAGGCGTTTGCTATGATATTAAATATATCAGAGGGTAATAGTGGAATCGTTAATGCAAAGGTTCGAGAAACACCTTGGAGCAAATAAGCCTGAAGATCAGGGTCGCTTAATTTCGAATATTCAGGTTTTAAAGCTGAAACCTCTTCATAGCGAAGGTCAGAATTTAATGCGGTATCAGTCAATTTTGGAAAATCCTTGTTGAATTTAGGTAGGACAAAGACGCCAAAAGATTAAAACTTTTATTGAATCGCGCTGCACAGAGCGGCCATATACCTTGAATAGTGTTTTCAATAACATTTTGCTGATTATTTATGTCAAGTCATTATCTTTCAATATGTTTATGAAATTCCAACATTGACCGTTGAGGTATAAGTCACTTACATTCAATATTGAATTATTTTAATGATATATACTAAACGAATATGGATGTTGTATTAGCACAGCCGCGTGGTTTCTGCGCAGGTGTCTACCGAGCGATTGAAATCGTTGAAAGAGCTCTCAAAATTTACGGGCCTCCGGTATACGTCTTGCATGAGATTGTTCATAATCAACGTGTAGTTGAAGATCTGAAATCACGTGGAGCGATATTTACCGAGGATTTAAACGATGTCCCCGCCGGGTCTAACCTGATATTCAGCGCGCATGGAGTCGCGACCGAGAAATCGAACCAAGCACTTGAGCGTAAACTCAATATTATCGATGCCACTTGCCCGTTGGTGACAAAGGTTCATCGTCAGGTCGAGCGACACGCTAAGGGCGCGCGGGAAGTGATTCTCATCGGTCATGAAAGACATGTTGAAGTAAATGGAACGATGGGGCATTATGACAAGAAATGGGGTGGAAACATATACCTTGTAGAATCGGTTGACGATGTGGCAAAGCTCCAAGTTAAAAATCCTTCAGATTTAGCCTATGAAACACAGACTACGCTTTCAATAGACGATACGAAACAGATAATTGATGCTCTAAGAAAACGATTTCCCGCGATCGGCGGTCCGCGTAAAGATGATATCTGTTACGCAACTCAGAATCGGCAGATGGCAGTAAAACAGATGATGGACGATATCGATTTACTAATTGTCGTCGGCGCGAGAAACAGTTCCAATTCGAATCGCTTGCGAGAAGTCGGTGAGAAAAAAGGACTCGAAGCCTATCTTGTACAAGATGCTGAGGATCTGAATAAATCATGGTTTAATAAAAGCCCTCGTGTGGGTTTAACCGCGGGTGCCTCTGCGCCGGAAGTGCTTGTTCAGGAAGTGCTCGAGAAATTAAAGCAATTTGGTGTTTCTAATATTATAGATATGGAAAGTGATCCCGAGGATGTCACTTTTCCCCTGCCGATGTCACTTAGGAAGAGCAATTTGGTAAATAGTGACAATTAGGTTAATGTCGAAATAAGTCAAAAACGATGGGTGTCCCACTGCGTCAACAATATAGCGTAGCACGTTATATCATAAGTAAGAAACTCCGTCGTGAGAAACGGTATCCACTGGTTCTAATGCTCGAACCACTCTTCCGCTGCAATCTTGCATGTGCCGGGTGCGGTAAGATCGATTATCCCGACGCTATTCTCAACCGTCGCATGTCGGTCAATGAATGCATGGAAGCGATCGATGAATGCGGAGCACCTATTATATCTATTGCCGGAGGAGAACCCCTTGTTCATAAAGAATTACCCGAAATTGTAAGTGGTTTTATTAAGAGGAAGAAATTCGTTTATCTATGTACCAATGCGGTGCTTCTTAAAAAACGCATCGAAGATTACACCCCTTCGCCTTATTTGACTTTTTCTATTCATCTCGATGGGAATCAGGAGCGGCACGACACATCCGTTTGCAAGAAAGGTGTTTTCGACCAGGCAGTAGAAGCGATAAAACTGGCTGTTGGAAAAGGTTTTCGTGTCAATATTAACTGTACCTTATTTCAGGGGGAAACGGGTGATGAAGTAGCTGAGTTCCTCGATTATGTTATGACGCTGGGTATAGAAGGCGTGACTATGTCACCCGGATTCAGTTATGATCACGCGCCGCAACAGGAAGTATTCATGCAGCGCAATGCGAGTAAGCAACTTTTTAGAGATATATTTAAAAATGGTGTGGGCAAGAAATGGAGACTGAATCATTCCACGCTTTTTCTTGAGTTTCTCGCCGGTAATGAAACCTATCATTGTACTCCATGGGGAAATCCAACGCGCAATGTTTTTGGCTGGCAACGCCCCTGTTACTTATTGGTAGATGAAGGATACGCCCCTGATTTCAAGTCGTTAATGGAAGATACTAATTGGGATAAATATGGTACTGGGAAAAATCCCAGCTGTGCTAATTGTATGGCCCATTGTGGTTATGAGCCCACTGCCGTTAATGATACTTTTGCCCATCCAATTAAAGCATTACGAAAATTTATTCAGGGACCAAGGACAGAGGGCCCGATGGCCCCGGAACTCCCGATCGAATATGGTGTCGAGTCTAATTAATGTTTCCAGGCCAAATAACAATGGCCATTGAATAATGGGGGCAAATGTTTTCCGAGGTAAAACAAGGTAAGGGTGACATGGCTTAGCATTGCTAACTGTCCCTTGCATAAATAAGCATAGTTTCTCATTCTCATTTCAGGTGGTTAGGATTTCTTCTACAAATCCTTGTATATCCCTAAGGAATCGTTCAATGAACAATCCTATTTTTCAAGATGGAGACTTTAATATTCATTCTCGCGGGAAGTTCCCTGTTAATTTGGTTGGTTATTTTGTTATTGCCCTGGCAACCATGGAATACAGGGGAGATATTTTATGCACAGGATGCAGAAATTGATCCGGAACTGGAGGACGTTACTGTACTTATCCCCGCTCGTAATGAAGCAGCAGTAATTAAACGCACGCTCCGATCTGTCGTCAATCAGGGGAGCGGGATAAATATTATACTTGTTGATGATGAATCTACAGATGGGACCGCAGACATCGCTCGAGATGCAGGCGGAGAGCCCTGCAAATTTTTAGAGGTCAAGCCTCTACCTGAAGGATGGGTGGGTAAACTCTGGGCCCTGGAACAAGGACGTAATGAGTTGAATTCGACTTATACATTATTGCTGGACGCCGACATAGAGCTGGGTTCGGGGGTTGTTAATAAAATGCGGGAGACATTGATTAATAAGGACATACAATTCATGTCCTTGATGGTAACACCCTCAATGTTAAGCTATTGGGAGAAACTTTTAATGCCAGCCTTTGTCTACTTCTTCAAACTCCTCTATCCCTTTCGGTTGGCGAATGACCCCCTTTCTAAGGTGGCCGCCGCTGCCGGTGGGTGTATTCTTATGAAAACTGATATTTACGAAAAGATTGATGGTTTTAAATCGATTAAAGGAGAATTAATCGACGGTTGTTCCCTGGCTTCTCGAGTTAAATCAGCAGGTTATAGAACGTGGATTGGATTAACTCAATCAGTACGTAGTATTCGGCCATACCGAAATTTACAGGATATTTGGGATATGGTAGTACTTACCGCTTTTACCCAATTGCGCTATTCAGTATTATTATTATTTCTGACTTCTCTGATCATGCTTTTAGTCTATTTCGTTCCCATCGTTATCCTCGTTACGTCTCCCGGGCTTGCGCGGTACCTTGCGGTCGGCGCTTTACTGGCAATGCTTTTAACTTATTGACCCACCCTTAATTTTTATCACAGATCAAAGATCTGGGCATTTCCTTTACCCTTAATTGCGCTCATGTACCTGGCGATGACTTGGCACTCAGCTTTGCGATACTGGCAGGGGGTACGTTCTCAATGGAAAAGCAGAGTTTATAAATCCACTATTATTAATTAAAAAAAATTCAATTTATGGATTAAAAATAAATTATTCATTACAAAATTGTCATGTGCTATTTTATGATCGAATATTTTCTTTAATTATTACTCGTATAGATATAAATGTTTTTAAAATTAAAAAGCTGGAAAGTGAAAAAATCAAAAATAAATTTAAATGACAGGTTAAATCATGACCGTAAACTTTTGACTCTCTGGCCTGTTTTTTTACCGCTGATCTGTCTCTTTACGAGTTTTCTCTTCCATACTTCTCTTCATGCACAGTCGAAATCAGATCCTGGTGCGGTTGTTGACGAACTGCAGTCGACATTGATGGATGTAATGAAAAGGGGACCAGAAATTCTATATTCGGGACGCTATGAACGGCTCGAGCCAATCATTAATAACACCCATCAGATCCCTTATATCGCTCGTCTAACGGTCGGTAAATATTGGAGAGGAATGAGCGACGATGATAAAGATTTATTTCAAAGTACTTTCAGTAAAATGGTGGTCTCCAAATATGCTTCCAGGTTTAAAAAACATAAAGGTGAATATTTCAAGTTTGTATCGGAGGAATCGCTGAAGCGAGGGATGGTTGTATTGATATATGATCTGTATTGGGCCAACGGAATAGATTCTACTCGATTCAACTACATCTTGCGCCAATTTGATGGCAAATGGAAGATCGTGAATATCATTGTAAAAGGAATTAGCGACCTGGCATTGAAGCGGGCGGAGTTTACCAGTGTCATTGAAAATGAAGGGTTGGAAAAACTCCTAGAGAGGATAACCGATAATACTGATGAAATTCGGCTTAAACATGAGGAACAAGGAACATAATTCCAGGATCAGCATTATCAAGGCTGCTCTTGATTTGCTAAAGAAATATTTTTAATCCCATGCAGAAGGAAGTTAATCATGAATATGTTGAGCATCTCCGGCTTCGTTTTCGAGCGTGCCTTCATGCTCTGTTACTAATCTATTCTCTTCTACTCTTTAGCGGTTGCGCGACAACCGCACAGACGAATGGAAATCGTGATCCCCTGGAGAAAATCAACCGTCCCATTCACAATTTAAATCATGCTCTTGATACAGCCTTTTTAAGCCCAGTGGTCGAAACCTATGTAAAAGTTTTTCCCAAACCACTTAGATCAGGAGTTTCAAATGTTTTCAGTAATTTAGGTGAACCCAATGTGATTATTAATGATATACTCCAGGGTAAGTTGAATATTGCATTGAGTGACACGATGCGGTTTATCGTTAATTCAACAATTGGTCTTGGTGGCATACTCGATCCGGGAACCCAGATGGGGTTCGAAAAACATCATGAAGACTATGGCCAGACCTTTGCCTTATGGGGGTTTGGGGAGGGCCCCTATCTCGTTTTACCCTTGTCGGGGCCAACTACATTACGGGACTTACCTGGAAGTTTTTTAAGCTCATTTACAAATCCACTCGTTTATATTAATGAAGACGTGATTAGAATCGCAATCGGCGCGCTCGGAACGGTTAACACGAGGGCAAATAACATAGATAATATAAAGAACGTCGATGAATCTGCGATCGATCGTTACATATTCGTGCGCGAAGCTTTCCGTAATAACAGGACTTTTAATATTTATGATGGAAATCCACCAGTTGAATCCATGCTTGAAGACGATCTATACTTCGATGACGATGAGTTATTTGAGGTGGACGAAGGTGATATTGAGGGGGAAGCTGAAAATGAGAAAAGCAGCGCGAGCCCGACGCTTGAAGGGGAGGAGTAATGGCGAGAGATCTCAATTGTTTTGTATGCTACCGAACCCAATAACCCGGCGTTAAACTTAGGTTGGTAATTTTCGGCCCCATGCTATTTACTAAAAAAGTATGGTATATTCGTAGAGATAAATTAGGCTAAATGAGCAATTAACGTCCTACCAACCTCTCAACCTAAACGCTTAATAAGAATCAATCTGCAAAAGTATATATTAATTGTTTTATCTTTTAGCGGTTTAGTGGGTTGTAGTGTAAGCAATACACCACAGCAAGAGGTTATTCGCTGGGAAACCCTTACCGAAATACCTGCCCCAGCTGGCTTATCGGGAGCCTACGCCGGTGTGAGCAACGGCACATTAATCGTCGCGGGCGGTGTGAAATTTACCGCGGATCCCCTGGGGGATAGCGGCGGGCAAATCTGGGGCGATGCTATTTACGTGCTGCCGAAAACGAGTAGTGAAAATGAAGCCTGGATTACTGGTTACCGGTTGCCCCGGCCCCTTGCCTACGGCGCATCGGTGAGTACCGGTGACAGCCTGATTATAATTGGAGGACGCGATGCGGAGAGAAGTTATAAAGACGTTTTTCGTTTGAGATGGAATTCAACTGACCGAAAAATAGAACAGGAAACTTTGCCTTCTTTGCCAGGACCTGTGGCGTATACTGCTGCTGACATTATTGGCGATACACTCTACCTCGTTGGCGGGCAGGATTTGGAGAACCCTTTTGAGGTGTTGACTAATTTTTGGACTTTGAACTTAAAAGATCTTGAGGCCGGATGGAAGGAATTGGAGTCGTGGCCCGGTCCAGCCCGAAAAAATGCGATCGCTGTAAGGCAAAGCATCAGTCGAGATAATTACTTTTATCTCATCGGGGGTGAGGCGCCGAGGTTAGGAGACAATGGTGAAGTTGAGAGGAATCAGTTTAGAGACGGCTACCGCTATTCTCCTTTTAGTAATCAATGGGTTCCGATTATGGCTGCGCCACAACCCATAGCTGCTGCACCCCACATAGCATTTGGCCAATCACATCTCATCGTCTTCGGTGGATCATTCGAAAATCAATTAGATTCAGTCTACTCTAAAGACCTTTTAGTCTATCATACCATAACCGATACCTGGATTAAAGAAGGGAAAATGCCACAAGGCGTATTAATGACAAATGCTGTTTCCTGGAATGATGGTATAGTCATTCCAAACGGGGAGATAAGTCCTGGAAAAAGCACAGCTGCGATTCAGTATATGGTCCATGAAGCCGGGGCAAACGCCGACTTCGGTTATGTTAATTACGCTTTTTTAGGCCTTTACATGATAGCACTTGTTTACATGGGCTTCTATTTTGTCAAACGTGAGAAAAAAACTGAAGACTACTTTCTGGCCGGTCATCGTATACCCTGGTGGGCCGCAGGATTCAGTATTGTGGCGACGATATTCAGCGGGGACACTTTTTTCTCACAGCCGGCGCTTGTTTACTCCATGGACTGGTTTATGTATCCGCAAAAGCTCTGCTATGTCCTCATCCCCATATTTATTATTTATTTCTATTTGCCGTTTTTTCGCCGCTTGAATTTGACCACCGCTTATGAGTACCTCGAATACCGATTTAATTTTATCGTGCGCTTATACGGTAGCGCGCAGTTTATTCTGTATCAATTAGTGCGAACCAGCTTAGTGCTGTATTTACCATCGATCGCGCTTTCCACGATAACCGGTTTAAATATTTATGTATGCATTCTCTCTATGGGTGTATTGAGTACTTTTTACACTGTGTTGGGAGGTATTGAAGCCGTGATTTGGACCGATGTCATTCAAGCAATAGTCCTCGTTCTGGGCGCGGTTATTACCCTGATCACCATCCCCTTTTACATCGATGGCGGGATTAGCGGATTATTCAAAACCAGTATCGCCGACGACAAATTTCGGATGCTTTATCTCGATAGTGACTTTTCGGACATGAGAAATACATGGGTAATATTGATCGGTTCTACGTTCGGAGCGCTAGTCCATTATTCCTCCGACCAGGCAATAGTCCAACGTTACCTTACGACGCCTGATGAAAAATCAGCGGCTAAAAGTTTATGGATGAATGCGATCGTGATGATTCCTATAACCTTTATTTTATATGCCGTGGGTACGGCGCTTTATGTCTACTATAAAAGCAACCCTGCAGCCCTTGACCTTGGCATGCAAAATGATGCCATTTACCCGCTGTTCATCACCCAGAAGATTCCCATTGGATTGGCGGGATTAGTTATTGCCGCAATCTTTGCCGTTTCGATGTCCACACTAGACAGTGGTATGAACTCGATAGCTACCGCGGTAGTAACAGACTTTTACCAACGTTTATTTCCCTCCAGTACGGAAACCAGATCCTTAAATCTGGCTCGTTTTGTTACCTTAGCGGTCGGGGTTTTTGCCACCATTGTCGCGATAATGTTCGCCACTATGGACATCAAATCAGTGACTCTTTTATTCGTTTCCACGCTTGGTCTTATCGGAAGTGGTCTCGGAGGACTTTTTGCTCTGGGCATATTTACGCGGCGTTCTAATGGGCCCGGTGCGCTCGTGGGTGCGATTGGTAGTGCAATTATTCTTCTCTTAATCAAGACATACACCGCGGTAAATATTTTTCTCTATTCGGCTATTGGATTCATGCTCTGTCTTTGCCTGGGATATATTGCCAGCTTATTAATCCCCGTAAAAAGTAAATCGCTGGATCGACTTACTATCTTTTCTCTCAATCGGAAATAAGGTGAAAAATTATTCCGTCGCAGCTTAGCCTTGATTTTCCAAGTTGAGCTCACCGGCAAAGTGGCAACCTGCCTTATGATCAGGTTCGATCTCACGTAGGGGGGGATTCTCAAGACGACAGATAGCTTGGGCATACGGGCAGCGAGGATGAAATTTACAACCGCTGGGGGCGTTAGCGGGATTGGGGACATCGCCTTCGACGGGCCGGTTGACGATCGGGATCAACGGATGGAACAGCCGATAAGAGAGTCGCGGTATAGGGGTGCAGCGGCCTTTTATATAGACGATCGGCAGGGGCAATTTCAACTATTTCACCCAGATACATAACGGCGATTCGGTCACTGATATATTCGACAACGCTTAGGTCATGGGCGACGAAAAGGTAGGTAAGATTGAACTCTTCCTGCAGGTCGTCCAATAAGTTTATCACCTGAGCCTGGATCGAGACATCCAGTGCAGAGACTGGTTCGTCAGCGATGATGAGGCTTGGAGTGAGTCCCAGGGCTCGAGCAATGCCTATGCGTTGGCGTTGACCGCCGCTGAATGCGTGGGGATAACGCCGTTGATGTTCAGCGTTCAGTCCAACATGCAATAAAAGTTGTTCTACTCGGTCTTCAAGTTCCGACCCCGAAGCTACTTTGTTTATAATCAGGGGTTCAGCTACGATGTCGAATACCGTCATGCGCGGGTCAAGCGATGAAAAGGGGTCCTGAAATATATATTGAAGATGCCGCCGAAATTTTCGCATCGACTCTTTATCAAGTTTTCGCAGATCGACAGCTTCTCCATTGTGATGAAAAATGATTTTTCCCTCTGTCGGTTCTATCAGTCGGATGAGAGAGCGTCCCAGTGTTGTTTTACCACATCCACTTTCTCCCACAAGTCCGAGGGTTTCTCCTTTTCCTAGAGTCAAGCTAACACCATCGACGGCTTTTACCTGACCGACTATGCTTCGCCAAATACCCTTTTTGATGGGGAAATAAGTTTTAAGACCCGTTACCTCAAGTAAAAGCTTATCACTTTTTGCGGTTTCACTCTCAGTCTTTTTATTCATTATTGTTCTCTAACCAACAGCTTACTAAATGACCCGGTTTAATTTCCTCTAAAGATGGTGGCTGGTGACATTTCTCCATCGCGTGTGGGCAACGGGGTGCGAAAGTACAGCCAATAATAGATTCATAAGGATCGGGGACCGTCCCTTCGATTGGGATCAGCCGTTCTTTTCGTCCCAATTGTGGTATCGATTTTAACAATCCTTGAGTGTAGGGGTGTTTTGGGGTTTTCAATATAGTCCGGACATCGCCATATTCGACAATTATTCCAAGGTACATCACCGCGACAAAGTCTGCCATTCTCGCGACGACGCCAAGATCATGAGTTATGAGCATGATCGACATCTCGCTTTCCTCTTTCAGTTGCTGCATTAAATCTAATATTTGAGCCTGGACAGTAACGTCGAGTGCAGTCGTAGGTTCGTCCGCAATCAGAAGTCTGGGATTACACGAAAGGGCCATTGCAATCATTGCGCGTTGCCGCATTCCCCCGCTTAATTCGTGTGGATAGGAATCCACTATGTTTTCCGGATCGGGTAGGCGCACTTTGCGAAGAACTTCGATCGTTCTGGCGCGCGCTTCTTTTTTATCTACTTTCTGGTGGAGAATAATGGCTTCACCTATTTGATTGCCGACGGTGTGAACAGGACTCAGTGAGGTCATCGGCTCCTGAAAGATCATAGCGATGTCATTTCCGCGAATGTCCCGTATTGCGTCTCCTTTTGGATCGAGTTGGATAAGGTCAATCGGTGTCGATTGATTGCCGTTCTGATAAAGAAGAATTTCCCCATTCTCAATTTTACCCGGTGGGCTTGATATGAGCTGTATGATGGAGAACGCGGTTATACTTTTCCCACAACCACTTTCCCCGACTAGACCAAGTGTCTGCCGACTTCCAATCGTGAGCGAGACACCATCGACAGCCTTAACAATTCCGTCATCGGTATAGAAGTAAGTCTTCAGGTTTTGAATCCTGAGTAGCGGTGAAGAACTACTATCTGTTGGTGGCATGGATAAATTATCGGGTAGTTAATTACACAAAATCTTAGCTATCACTGAAAGGAGCGGTAGCATCGCGGAGCCCATCGCCGAGAAAGTTGAAAGCAAGTACGGCGATAATGATGCACGCTCCCCGTGCCAGAAGGGAAAAATTGGCCCCGTTATTCCATAGTCAAACATGCGACCGAGAATGTCCGTGTGTCCTTCTTGGACCCAGGTGTGAATGTCAAATTCGCCGTTCAAACGGCGCGGAATAATGATGTCCCTTAGAGCAGGATTTTAATTGGCTTTAATTCCGATTGCTTTCCAATGTTCCGAAACCAGCTCGCAGACATCGACGGCAATCTTTTGCGAAGAGGTCACGTCGATATTAAGCTCAAATCGGGTTCCATCTTTCAGCTCGCGAAATCCATCACCGTCAGTATCACGATAGCCCTCTCTATCTAGTAGCTCGCGTGCTAAATCCGGATTATATTCGGAGTATTTTTTGTAGACTTCCTCAGAAAAATAAGGATCGAGGGGCCCGAATGAATAACCGGATGGTAAAAGGAGACCAAAATAAATAATTTCTTTTATTTCTTCCCGGTTGATAGCATGAGAAAGTCCCATCCGTACGTTCTTATTCCGGAAAGCCTCTCGAAGCATGGGATTGCGCGCATCCCAGTTGAGATAGTAGGCTTGGGCACCGATGGGAGCTGACACGCGGAGTTTAAATTTGCCTTTTATCTCTTCCGATTTAAGTGTGGGATACATGTCCATTTGAAAATATCTTCCAAAGAGGTCAAATTCACTGTTGATGAATCTCAGAAGGATGACTTTGGGATCCTGTATGACATCAAAAGTGTATCGGTCTGCATAGGGCAGCTGGTTTCCCTCGCTATCAACTTTCCAGTAATATGGGTTGCGTTCATAAACGATGCGCTGCCCTCGAATCCACTCCACGGGAACCCAGGCCGAGAGTCGGGGTAAGTCGGGTTCCATGATAAGTTGTGAGTCGGTCGTGAGATCGCGAAAGTCTTTATAGTTGGCCTCCGGGTTATATTTGGGGTGATGTTTGGCGAGGATGTGTTTAGGGTAAGCAATCTCTTCATGACTGAGAGCTTGTCGAACCCTCCCTAACGGTTTTGGAGAAGATATCTTAAGCGTGTGGTCATCGATCTTTTCAACCTTTATAGGCTTGCCGTCGACTCGCCAATGAGCGGGCGGTATGGGACGTGTAGAACGTCGTGCGTCATCGTTAAATTCCATGTCATAATACCAGAAGAGAATGTCATCGACGGTGAAGGGGGCACCGTCCGACCACTTGACCCCTTTTCGTATTCTGGCGATGGCGGTTTTTCCGTCATCGGAGAGTTAAAAACTTTCTGCCAGATTAAGTTGAATACTTTTAGGAGGGTAGGGACGTTCATAGCCCATAAGATTATCATTGAAGGCTTTGACCGGTCCTTGAGTCTGTATAACATCACCCGTGAGAGCCCGGCGTATGGTACCGCCGTAAGTGCCAATCTCTTCGAGCGGGACAACGACAAGCGGATCTTCAGGTAGTCGTTCACTGACCGGTGGCAATTCGCCGGCTTTAACTTTCGCCGCCAGCATCGGTGCCTCATGGAAATTGCGATTAGCAAGGATCATTGGATCGATGCTTGTGGGCGCAGTTGTTTTTACTTCATGGAAAGAAGGCTGCTCTTCCCCTTCGACTTCAATCAAGGGCTCCAGATTGGGATCAGGTGCTAAACAGCCAGTTATAAATAGGCTGAGTATTATGGATGATAAAAAGGTAAGCTTTTTATTATCCAACTTGATTACCGTAAAGCTGGTTACTGTCGCGCTAACTTTTAAATTTGGTTTAAATAATTTATTCGACTATATAGAGTTCGCGTCCTGTTGTGCTTAACGCTTCACAGCCATCCTTTGTAATAACGATATCGTCTTCGAGAGCAACACATCCCAGGTTTTTTATCATCGTTGCCAATTCGATGGCTAATGTCATGCCCGATTCCATTATTGTCGGATTACCCTCTTTTAGGAAAGGTATTTCATGAATGTCCCGTCCCACGCCATGCCCGACAATCGTTAAAAAGTTTTCAAGCCCTTCATCTTCAACGACAGTATTTCCAACCGTAAAAAGATGACCAGCAGTAACGCCCGGCCGCGCGGCATCAACTACGGCTTCCAATGCTTTTCGCATTCCACGATGCGTCTTCAGGAGCTCGGTTGAAGGATCACCTAAGACACTGACACGCGAAATATCACTCTGGTAATGCCTGTAGCTGGCACCCACATCCAACCTTAAGATTTCACCGCGATTTATCGGGGTGCTATTAGGACAGATAACCTGCGCGCCACTGGGACCGACATTGGTATGAAGCCATTCATGTCGCACCCCTTCTTCATAGTGCGTAGCACCGACGATACGTTCCATGTCCAAACCAGTTGTCCCTTCACCAATTGTTTTAAATGCAGCTTCAATTGCTTTTTCCGTTGCCTTGGCGGCGATGCGCATACGTCGAACTTCTTCTTCGGTCTTAACCATACGCAGGTTATTGAGTATGGGGGTTGCATCGACAAAAGTCGCTTCCGGTAAAAGGTTTTTTAATCGATGGTAGAGATCTACACCGAGGAAGCGCATTTCAATCCCGATCGTCCCGCGATCGAGGTTGCGGTCACGCAAGGCATCTACGGCAGCTTCAAGCGGATCACTATAAATTTTATTATAGGGTCCAAAGGGTGAATTCGATTCCCGATTCGCTGTGCCGGGTCCCCAAAAGCGTTTATCTTCAATCCATACCTCGGTATAGAACATGTCGCCCTCTTCACCTCCGGTTCTGCAGGTAATAAATGGCTCCATCTTGCGGTCACTTGGCAGACCGACGATTAACTGGTAGGGGACCCCATCATCGTCGGTCATATAAGAACCAAAACTTGAAACAATTTCGTGTTTCCAGTGATCAGCGAGATAGCCGCCATTGATTAAGGTGTGGGCGAGTATTATATCTAAACCCTGAGACTGTATTAATTGTGACGCTTTTTCTTCGTCGAATAGAATCATCTTACGTTATGTTTAATCATTGAGACGCAGGTGAATTCTGTGTTCTTAGAAGAATTAAAAAAAATTTCCATAACCTCTAGTAGCCCCTGGCTATGTCCACAATATTTATGCACTTTTCACCGTTAAGGTAGAGCTGCAGGTTTTCACATAATATATCCGCGTTACGATCGTTATGTTGATCGGTATCTCCGGAGATATGAGGCGTAATCAAGGTATTCGGTAAATCCCAGAGTTCACTGCTCGAGGGCAGTGGCTCTTCGGCGAAGCAGTCAAGTGCCGCACCCGCAATCCAATTTCCCCGCATCGCTTTTATCAAGGCCGTATCATTAATTACTTTTCCCCGAGTGACATTTATTAAAAAGGCAGTTGGCTTCATCATCCTCAATTCCTCCTCGCCAATAAGGCCTTCCGTTTCTTGTGTGAGTGCAGTGCTCAAGGCGACGAAATCACTTGTTGCCAGTAATTGTTTGTAATCATTTTTTGGTAATACTTCGACCTCTTCTATAATCTCCCGGCTGGTCGCGGATTGTCGCGTTGCCATCACCGACATACCAAAGCATTTGGCGAGGCGCGCAATTTCACGACCTATACCGCCATAACCAATAATTCCCAACGTCTTGTCTCTCAATTCTGAACGTCTGTGTTCCAGAAAATAATCCTTGTTCCATAAATGCTTCTTTTGGTCGCGCATCATCCGGGAAAAATCGCGCGACAAACTCACCATCTGACTGAGTACGTACTCGGCAATGGGTTTTGATGATACGCCACCGGAATTCGTTAGAACAATATTGCTATGCATTAATGGCGTGTCTTTGAAACACTCAATTCCTGTGCTCCACCAATGCACCCACTTTAATTGGGGCGCCTTTTCTATATCGAAACCGGGAAAATCAGTGATAAGGACTTCAACCTCGGCCAGGTTATTATTCATTTCATCCATGTTACGAACTGTTTGCATAGATAATCCAGGATAGAGCGTTTGTATTTTCTCAACGTATGATTCCTGTCCTTCTACCGCAAAGAGAACTTTTACCTTTTCCATAATATTTACTTTTATATATTTATTTTTCGTTTGAGAATGCTTCTTTTACATCCGCTATGGCACCCTCAATTCCTTCCAGTGAGCGATCGATATCCTCTTCGGTATGCGCTGACGAAAATCCGTGATGGGGAGAGACATGAAAGTATACTCCTCGATTGATACAGCCCGCAATAAAAGTTAGAAGCATATCCTGGTTTTGTCTGGCGGCTTCACGGTAGTTTGTCACTTCATGAGAGACTCCAAAATAAATACCGAAACGGGGACCTGCATATTGTAGTCGTGCCGATAGACCACTACTATTAATTATCTCCTGGAAGCCGGTGTAAAATTTATCTCCGATTCTATTTAAGTTATCGTAAAAGTCGGGTTCACTATATATCTCCAAGGCTGCTTGTGCGGCAAGCACCGTTGTCAAATGCGACAGATAAGTGCCGCTGTGTTCACTTTCCCCCTCTGGGCGAAAATGCATCATAACTTCTCGCTTACCGGCAATGGCACTAATCGGCATCCCACCACCGAATGCTTTGCCCAGAACACATAAGTCGGGCAGTACGTCGAGATAACTTTGCGCTCCGCCACCCGGTAGGCGAAAAGCTGTTAAAACTTCGTCGAAGAACAGTAAAACCTTATGTTGATCGCAGAGCTCGCGGCAATGTTGAACAAACCCTGGCTTGGGTAGTATACAACCTGCATCGTAGTTGATGGGCTCCATAATGAGGGTCGCGATCTCTTGTCCCTGTTCCGTAAATACTTTTTCCAGCGCGTCAAAGTCATTAAAGGGAACGATGATCAATTTATCGGCCAGGGCTTTCGGCATCCCCGCCGACTGTGGATAGGGATGGGGATTTGTATGGGGACCGGCTTCATTCAACGGCGGTGCGACACTGTAGTTAAGATCATCAGAATAACCATGGAAATGGCCTTCGAATTTGACGATCTTTTCTCGCCCCGTAGCAGTACGCGCCAAACGCAGGGCGTGCATAATGGTTTCTGTGCCGGATCCCGCGAACCGCACCATCTCGGCACAGGGTACTATTTCCGTGATGTGCTTCGCTAACGCGGAATGATGCTCGGTTTCATAGGCACAAATAATTCCAAGTTCTAACGCGCGGGTAACCGCAGCTTTTATTTTTGGATGATTGTGACCAATGAGTGATGCCCCATGGGACATACACATGTCGATATATTCGCGGCCGTTTATATCGTATACTTTTGCACCATCACCGCGAGATATATAGAGCGGGTGCCCCAGCGCCCCATTCGCGCGGGCGGATGCCGACACTCCACCGGGTAAGTATAGCTTTGCAAAGTCGTATAATTTTTGGCTGCGATCAGTCTGAGACTCTTGAATTGGCTTGGCCATTTCTACTACTTATATATGTTTACCCGTCATCGCTTTGCAATGTGAATCTAATGACTAGGCTTGGCAGAACTTCTTCAATCTAAATATTATGACGCGCTTGATATCGATACACCCACGAGGAGTATAAGTATTCCAATCAATAAGAATGCAACGCGCGTACTCGTTTTTTTATTTTCTCTTCGCGGTCCGAAATAACTCACGAGGCAGGCAACGATTATATTCATAACCAACCCGGTGGCGCCCACATATTGGGGGCTTAGGGGAGTAAGACCGGTGAAAATATGCCAGAAGGAAAACATGAGACTGGCAGTAAACCCAAAAATCACACCCATGAGCGCGCCTAAAGGCGTCGCAAAGGGGACGAAGAATACCAGAAAAAAGAGGCCAAAGTTTTGCGGCAACAGTAGATTTGCCAGACGCATCGTCATCTCAACAAAATTGCCCGGCATGTACTTCATATACATGCTGACGATGATCACTACAAAACCTGCCCCGAATGTAATCCCTTTCGCGCAGAGCACATGTTTTTTTTCAGACTTCGGTTTAAGTCCAAAACGATCGAGGAAATCTGTCATCACCACCGCGGTGATGGAGTTTATTCCTGAGTCGAGGCTGGACATTCCGGCAGCGAGCATAGCAGCGACGACTAGGCCGGCAATCCCCATAGGTAAGTGGTTGGCAATATAGTAGGGGAAAATTTTGTCAGCGTCTCTTATTAGATCCATGCCTTGAGGCAGCAACTGCGGGTTCGCGCTAAAGTAACCCAAGAGGGCAAAACCGAGCACAACTAAGACAAAGACAACGATAAAGGTGACGAGAGCATTCACGCCATAGGAGCGTCGCGCGTCGCGAACGTCGCGCGTAGCCATGAAGCGTTGGATTGGCAATTGGTCGCCGCCTGCCATGCATACTTTCCAGACAACTCCCGAGATAATGGCGCCTATAAGCGAGACCCGCACATGGGGATCAAAGCTGAATAGGGGTTGTGTGTCCCAGGTTGACACCCAGGAAGTGGGCCACCAGGAAAAACCACCGCTTTCAATACTGATAATTATCACCGTTATGACCGCACCGCCGGTGAGCAGACAAAACTGCGCGAGGTCGGTATAGACAACGGCAAACAAGCCGCCTAACGAAGTGTAAGTAATCGCTATAACGCCAATTATTACGACCATCAGCGGGACCCAACTGTCGTCGAGACCAACGATCACGGTCAATGCGACCGCGCAAAAATAAACGAGAAGTGACATCCAAAGAATGCGAAGCAAGATAAACATCAATGCGCCTAACAACCGGATGCCAATACCGAGGCGAGCTTCAAGGAGTTCATAGGCGCTCGTGATGCGCTGTTTCATCAGATGGGGGACCAGCCAATAACCGACGATGAAATAGGAGAGGGGGATAGAAAAGATCAAGCCGGTAAAAAGAATAGGGCCGTGTTTAATGACTTCGCCCGGTTTGGAGAGGTAGGATGCGGTACTGATAAGGGTCGCGAAAAGTGAAATCCCGATTAGGATCGGATTCATTTTACCGGTGCCAACGAAATATTCTTCTGTGTTTTTCTGCTTCTTCGAGTAGTACCACCCGAGCCCCAGCACACCGACAACATAGCCTGCAATCATCACCCAATCGAGCCAGACTAAGCCGCTTACTGTATAAGACATATTATTCCCAAAAAGATATGA
>Ga0114999_10001082_pt1 | contig 38414 bp, 39 predicted proteins | sample ArcticOcean_MG_C_3_FD_89820 | JGI IMG/M metagenome (GOLD analysis project Ga0114999, IMG submission 89820) | Marine microbial communities from western Arctic Ocean - ArcticOcean_MG_CB8_126 | ecosystem: Environmental > Aquatic > Marine > Oceanic | place: Arctic Ocean: Canada Basin | collected...
ATCGGCACCGGGAGCACGCCCACCGAGGCCGAGGTGCAGGACGTGCACGCCATGATCCGCGCCACCCTGGCCGATGTGAGCAGCGATAGCACTGCCAGCGATTGCCGGATATTATATGGCGGCTCGGTCAAGCCGGACAACGCCGCCGGGTTACTGGCGCTGGCGGATGTGGATGGCGGATTGGTCGGTGGCGCCAGCCTTATGGCGGCGGATTTCTGGGCGATAGCGGCTGCCGCGCGCTAACAAATTTTCGGGATCACAAGCGCCGACGCAATCATAATCCTTGCACAACTGCGCCTGGAGACATAGATAAGCGCTTCTTCAATCTTGAGATAAACCATGACAGCAGTCCTCATCGTTATTCATCTGATCCTGGCCATCGCCATGATATTCGTCGTCCTTATTCAACAGAGCGAGGGCGGGACGGGCAGTATGGGCGGCGGCGGTGGTGGCGGCGGCGGTATGGGCGGCTTCATGACCGGGCGCTCGGCGGCCAATCTGTTGACCCGGGTGACGGCGGTTCTGGCCGCTTTGTTCATGGTTTCCAGCCTGGGCCTGGCAATCTTGGCCAATAATGCCGACGATCGCGGCTCGATTTTGGACCGGGGCGCCGCGCCGCCGGCGAATCAGCAACAAGGTCCGAGCGTTCCGGGCATGCCGACCTTGATTCCGATCGAGCCTGAGCCGCTGGCAAAGCCATAAAAAATCCCGGCTTTCCAACGTCTTAAAAAATAATTTCGCCATTCGGTCTAATCTGCTTTTGCGAAGGCGCCCGTTCCTGTACAACGCCGGTCCATGACGCGTTTTGTATTTATAACCGGCGGCGTGGTTTCCTCACTCGGTAAAGGCTTGGCCTCGGCGGCACTGGCTTCATTGTTGCAAGCGCGCGGCTTCAAAGTGCGCTTGCGCAAACTCGACCCCTATATAAACGTCGATCCGGGCACCATGAGCCCCTATCAGCACGGCGAGGTGTATGTCACCGACGACGGCGCCGAGACCGATCTCGATCTTGGCCATTATGAGCGCTTTACCGGCGTCTCGGCGCGGCGCACCGATAACGTCACCACCGGTCAGATATACTCCAAGGTGATCGCCAAGGAACGGCGCGGCGAATATCTGGGCGCCACCATCCAGGTGATCCCGCACATCACCGACGCCATCAAGGAATTCGTGCTCTCCGATATCGATGACGAGGATTTTGTGCTTTGCGAAATCGGCGGCACGGTGGGCGATATCGAAGGCTTGCCGTTCCTTGAAGCCATTCGCCAGCTGGGTAACGAACTGGGCCGCGACAAGGCCATGTATGTGCATTTGACGCTTTTGCCCTATATTGCGGCGGCGGGCGAATTGAAGACCAAACCGACCCAGCATTCGGTCAAGGAGCTTTTGAGCTTGGGCATCCAGCCGGACCTCCTGCTGTGCCGGTCCGAGCATGAATTTTCCGATGGCGACCGCTCCAAAATCGCGCAATTCTGCAACGTGCGGCGGGACGCAGTGGTGCCTGCACTAGATGTCAAATCCATCTATCAGGCGCCCATCAGCTACCACGAACAAGGCCTCGACGACGAAGTGCTCCGCCATTTCGGGCTGGAGTTGACGGCGCCCGATTTGTCACGCTGGGAAAAGATAACGAAGCGGGCGCTGGCCCCGGAAGGCGATGTGGCAATCGCCATCGTCGGCAAATATATGGGCCTCAAAGACGCCTACAAATCCCTGTCCGAAGCCCTGGCCCATGGCGGCATCGCCAACAATGTGCGGGTCAATCTGAAATGGATTGAAGCGGAAATATTCGAAGAGGCCGGCACCGTCGATCATCTCGAAGACGTGCACGGCATTCTGGTGCCCGGCGGCTTTGGCGAGCGCGGCGCCGAGGGCAAGATCATGGCCGCCAAGTTCGCCCGGACGCGGGACGTGCCCTATTTCGGCATCTGCTTCGGCATGCAGATGGCGGTGGTCGAGGCGGCGCGCAATTTGGCCGGCATCAAGGGCGCCGGTTCGACCGAGTTCGGCCCGTGCGCGGCGCCGGTCGTCGGGTTGATGACCGAATGGGAAAAGGACGGCGCCACCGAGCAGCGCGGCGAAGACAGTGACAAGGGCGGCACCATGCGTCTCGGCGCCTATGATTGTAACCTGGGCGACAACAGCCGGGTGCGCGGCATCTATGCCAGCCAGGCCATCTCCGAGCGCCACCGCCACCGCTATGAAGTGAACATCGCCTATGAGGCGGAACTGGCCGGGGCGGGCATGATATTTTCCGGCAAATCCCCGGACGGCGTCTTGCCCGAAATCATCGAGATACCCGAGCATCCCTGGTTCATCGGCGTGCAATTCCATCCCGAACTGAAATCCCGTCCCTTCGATCCGCACCCGTTGTTCACCGATTTCATCCGCGCCGCCGTCGATCAAAGCCGGCTGGTTTAGGGATATGGCCGCGCCCAACCACGTTAGCGCCGGCAGCGTCACCTTCGGCAACGATCTGCCCTTGAGCCTGATCGCCGGGCCGTGCGTCATGGAGAGCCGGGATCACGCCATGAAAATGGCCGAATCCCTGGCCGAAATGGCCAAATCCCTCGCCATTGGCATTGTCTACAAATCCTCCTTCGACAAGGCCAACCGCACCAGCATCGATAGCCATCGCGGTATGGAGATGGGCGAGGCGCTAAAAATATTCGCCGAAATCAAGGAGACCTTCGGCCTGCCGGTGCTCACCGATGTGCACACGCCCGAGCAATGTGGCGAGCTGGCCAGCGTCATGGACGTTTTGCAAATCCCGGCCTTCCTCTGCCGCCAGACCGACCTGCTGGTAGCCGCCGGCGAAACAGGCTTGGCCCTCAACATCAAGAAGGGCCAATTCCTGGCGCCTTGGGACATGGCCAACGTGACCGCCAAGGTGGAAAGCACCGGCAATCGCCGCGCCATGGTCTGCGAGCGCGGTGCCAGCTTCGGCTACAACACGCTGGTTTCCGACATGCGCGCACTACCGGTTTTGGCATCTGGCGGCCACCCGGTAATCTTCGATGCCACCCATTCGGTGCAGCAGCCGGGCGGGCAAGGCAGCACGTCCGGCGGCGAGCGAAAATTCGCCCCGGTGCTCGCCCGCGCCGCTGTCGCGGTCGGCGTTGCCGGCGTCTTCATGGAAACCCACGACGACCCGGATAACGCGCCAAGCGATGGGCCGAATATGATTAAAATCAATGAATTAGCGGATATTGTTAGTTTGTTGCAGGAATTCGATGCGACCGCCAAATCGCACCCGGTGAATATTGAATAGAGGCTGTGCCGGCATTGCCAGAACAAGCGTCAACGGCTATGTAACCGCCACCCATTTGCTGCTGAGAGATCCCGAACCATGACCGCAATCGTCGACATTCTCGCCCGTGAAATTCTCGATTCCCGGGGCAATCCGACCATCGAGGTCGATGTGGTTCTGGAGACCGGGTCCATGGGCCGGGCCGGCGTGCCTTCGGGGGCATCCACCGGAATCCATGAAGCGGTGGAATTGCGCGATGGCGATAAGGCGCGCTTTGGTGGCAAGGGGGTGCAAAGTGCGGTCGCCAACGTCAATGGCGAGATATTCGAGACCATTTCGGGCTTCGATGCCGAGGACCAGCTGCATGTCGACCGCACGATGATTGCCCTTGATGGCACCGACAACAAATCCCGGCTCGGCGCCAATGCCATTCTCGGCGTCAGCCTCGCGGTGGCCAAGGCGGCGGCGACCGAGGCTGGATTGCCGCTCTACCGTTATATCGGCGGCACCCAAGCGTCGCTGATGCCGATGCCGATGATGAACATCATCAATGGCGGCAGCCACGCCGACAATCCCATCGATATTCAGGAATTCATGATTATGCCGGTGGGCGCGGCCAGCTGCACCGACGCCATCCGCATGGGGGCCGAGGTGTTCCAGGCGCTTAAAGCCGCGCTCCAGGATGCCGGCCACAACACCAATGTGGGCGACGAGGGCGGCTTCGCGCCAGGTCTTTCCAGCACCGATGAGGCCCTCGGCTTCGTCATGAAATCTATCGAGGCGGCCGGCTATACGCCCGGCGACGATATCGTCCTGGCCCTGGATGCGGCCTCGTCGGAATTTTATAAAGACGGCAAGTATGAATTGGCCGGCGAGGGCAAAAGCCTGGATGCCGCCGCGATGACCGATTATTACGCCGATCTGGTGGCCCGTTACCCAATCGTTTCCATCGAAGACGGCCTGGGCGAAGACGATTGGGACGGCTGGAAAGGGCTGACCGAGGCTTTGGGGTCTAAGGTACAGCTTGTGGGCGACGATCTGTTTGTCACCAACCCGAAGCGCCTGCAACAAGGCATTGACCGGAATATTGCAAATTCGATCCTCATAAAAGTCAATCAGATAGGCACCTTGTCGGAAACCCTGGAGGCGGTGGAAATGGCCCACAAAGCCGGGTACACTACCGTGATCTCGCACCGTTCCGGCGAGACCGAAGACGCCGTCATCGCCGATATCGCGGTCGCCACCAACGCCGGCCAGATCAAGACCGGCTCGCTGTCGCGCTCCGACCGATTGGCCAAATATAACCAGCTTATCCGCATCGAAGAAGCCCTCGGCCCCGAAGCCCGCTATGCGGGGCGCAGCGTTTTGCGCTAGACTGCCCGCAAATACAGGGGCGGCTTTGGGGGGCATCCATGGAAGTCAGCGTATTCGACCATCTCGATATGGTGCCGGGTCAGGATCTGACCAGCTATTATGAAGACCGCTTGAAGCTGGTCGAGCGCTACGATGAAATCGGTATCCGCTCCTATCATCTGGCCGAGCATCATGCGACGCCTTTGGGCATGGCGCCGTCGCCGAACCTGTTCCTGGCCGCCGTTGCCCAGCGCACAACACGCCTCCGTTTCGGGCCATTGGTCTATTGCCTGCCGCTGTATCACCCGCTGCGCCTGATGGAGGAGATCTGCATGCTCGATCAAATGAGCGGCGGGCGCCTGGAAATGGGCATCGGGCGCGGCATTTCGCCGTTCGAGGTCGGCTATTACGGTGTCGATTATGCCGAAGGGCCGGACATGTACCGGGAAGCCCTGGAGATGATCCTGACCGGGCTCGATGCGGACGAGTTGACCTATCAGGGGCGCCATTACCAGGTCGAAGCCATGCCACGCGTGCTGCATCCGGTGCAGCGGCCGCATCCGCCGCTCTGGTACGGCACTTCCAACCCCGACGGCGCCGGCTGGCCCGCCGAGAACGGCGTCAATCTGGTGACCAGCGGCCCGGTGCAAGGGGTGCGGGCGCTCACCGATGCCTACCGGGCGAAGCGCGCCGAGGCCGGGGTTAGCGGGCCGATGCCGCGGCTGGGTATGAACCGCTTCGTCTATGTGGGCGAGACCGATGCCGAGGCCCGCGAGATTGCCGCCTGCGCCTATCCGGTCTGGCAGAAGAATATCATGATGCTGTGGAAGCGTCATAACAGTGCGCCCAAGATGACCCGTTATGTGGAAACCTTCGAGGAATTGGAGGCCGAGGGCACCGGCATTGCCGGTTCGGCCGAGACCGTCGCCGCCGAAATGCGCCGCCAGTATGAAGCCGCCGGCATCACCACATTTATTTGCCGCTTTGCATTTGGCGATCTCAGCCTGGAGGAATCCCTGAGCTCGATCAAATTGTTCGAAGCCGAAGTGATGCCGGCCTTGGCGGATGTGACCGAACCCGCTCACGAGTCTTAACAAGACCTTAACCATCCCACCCTTAGCCTTGGTGCAAGAACAAGCGAGCTGGGCGGCAAAAATGGCCGCCTGATTAACGAATGGTACGGAAATTACCGCTCACCAGGGGTGAATTCCGCATCCAACCCATTGAATCCTGCGGCCTTTTCTGTTCGGCGCAATTGGCAAGCGCTTTGCAAGGGTAACGCCGGAGACTAGTTGGGGGACGGATGAAGTTTATTTCGGAAGCGCGTTCGCGCGCCCGCCACGTCATCGGGCCCATCCTCGGGGCGGCGCTGATTGTGTACATCGCCTATCACGCCCTGCAGGGCGAGCGGGGTCTGATCGCCTATTGGCAACTGGTGCATCAGGTGGAGCAGGCGAAGATCGTCTCGGCGGACATGAATTTGGCGCAACAGAAGATCGCCAACCGGGTGGCTTTGCTGTCCAGCGCCTCCATCGACCGGGACATGCTCGACGAGCGCGCCCGCTACATGCTCGGCTACAGCCAGCCCGGCGAGATTATCATATTGCTGGACGAAGGCGCAGCGCTTTAGGTCCCAACTAAACCAACGGTGACATGATCGCGTCCCGGTAAGCCGGGCGTTCCTGTAGCCGCGCATAATAGGCTTCGGTCTTGGGCAGCGCGGGGCGCGCAATATCAAGGGCCATATAGCGGTAGACGCCGGCGCCGGCTGGGATGTCGCCCATGGTGAAACGATTGCCGGCCACGTAGTCGCCGGCGCCGAACATGGCCTCCATAATTACCATGCTGGCATTCAGTTTTTCGATATTGGCGGCCATAACCTCCGGGTCCGGAATGTTCGGGAAACTGCGGATCAGACCCCAGAACACCGGCGTAATGGTGGCCTGTAATTCGGTGTTCTGCCAATCCATCCAGACATCGGCAACGGCCAATTCGCCGGCATCATCGGGATAGAGATCACCCTGGCTGTGCTTGCGGCAGAGATAGCGGACAATGGCGTTGGATTGGCGCAACACTAGATCGCCATCGACCAGCGTCGGCACCCGCATATTGGGGTTGAGGGTTTGGTAATCGGCAACGTCGATGGTGCCGAAGGTGCCGTCCGGATCGAGCCATTCGAATTCCAGGCCCAGCTCGGTCAGCGCCCACAGCGCCTTTTGCACATTGATCGATGAACGCCGTCCGTAGAATTTCAGCATGATTCCTCCTAGCCCAATTATCCGGTCTTAAAAGTCTTGGTTTCCGAAAGGCAACCTTGATCGAAAATTGCGCCTGATTACAAGTGTAGTTAATATAATATTCGGCCCGGGCTAAAAATTAACCGATAATCTGGTAATCACGATTTTTTTAATTGCAAAACAACAACTTCACTTTATCTTTCGGTTTTGAAACCCCATGTAATACCTGTTCCTGATCGAACCTATGTGCGCCGGACCGGCGCCTCTTGGAGAAACCCATGGCGAAATCCCCGGCCAAACAGAAAAGCCCGCGCGGGCGTTCAAAGAAAAGCAAGGCGGCGGCCAAGACATCGCCCGAAGTGCTCATGAGCCTTTACCGGGAGATGCTGTTGATCCGCCGTTTCGAGGAAAAGGCCGGCCAGCTGTACGGCATGGGGCTGATCAACGGCTTTTGCCATCTCTATATCGGCCAGGAAGCGGTGGTCGTCGGCCTGCAATCGGTGGCCGAGGAAAGCGATTCGGTGATCACCAGCTACCGGGATCACGGCCATATGCTGGCCACCGGTATGGACCCCAAGGGCGTTATGGCCGAATTGACCGGCCGCGCCGGGGGCTATTCCAAGGGCAAGGGCGGCTCCATGCACATGTTCTCCAAGGAGAAAAAGTTCTATGGCGGCCACGGCATCGTCGCCGCCCAGGTGCCGATCGGTACTGGCTTGGCATTTGCCCACAAATATACCGGCGACGGCGGCGTCACCATGGCCTATTTCGGCGACGGCGCCGCCAACCAGGGCCAGGTGTATGAGAGCTATAATATGGCGGCTCTCTGGGAGCTTCCGGTGGTTTTCGTGATCGAGAATAACCGCTACGGCATGGGCACCTCGGTGGCCCGCCATTCGGCGACGCCGACCATGTATTCCAGGGGCGAGGCCTACAATATCCCCAACGAAGAGGTCGACGGCATGGATATCGAGGCGGTGCGCGAAGCCGGGCTGCGCGCCATCAATCACGCCCGCGCCGGCAAAGGGCCCTATGTGCTGGGCATGCAGACCTATCGTTACCGGGGCCATTCCATGTCGGACCCGGCCAAATACCGGACCCGGGAAGAGGTTGCCAAGGTGCGCGCCGAGCGCGATCCCATCGACCGGGTGCGCCAAGCTCTGGTCGATGGCGGCCATGCGACCGAAGACGAGATGAAAGCGGTAGACGGGGAGATCAAGGCGATCGTCACCGAAGCCGCCGAGTTCGCCCAGCAAAGCCCGGAGCCGGAGCCGTCGGAGCTGTATACCGACGTGCTCGCCGAGCTTAGCGTCGTTGCGTAAGGGATAAGGGACAAAATTATGGCAACCGAAATACTGATGCCGGCTTTGTCGCCGACCATGACCGAGGGCACTTTGGCCCGCTGGCTGAAAGCCGAAGGCGATGCCATCGCCCCCGGTGATGTGCTGGCCGAGATCGAAACCGACAAGGCGACCATGGAGATCGAAGCTGTCGATGATGGCGTGCTCGGCAAGATAATGGTGGCCGAAGGCTCCGAAGGTATCCCCGTCAACACCCCCATCGCCGTGATCCTGGCCGAGGGCGAAGATGCCGCCGTCATCCCGCAACCCGCGCCCACGCCAGCGCCTGTGGCCACACAGGCGCCCGCTGCCGAGGCCGCGCCGGAAGCCGCCGCCGTGCCCCAGGCCGCTGCTATAATCCCGGCGGCGCCCGATTATGATGGGCCGCTCACCACCATCACCCAGCGCGAAGCCTTGCGTGACGCCATTGCCGAGGAAATGCGCACCGACGAGACCATCTTCCTGATGGGCGAGGAAGTGGCGCAATACGAAGGCGCCTACAAGGTCAGCCAAGGTCTTCTGGAGGAATTCGGCGACAAGCGGGTGGTCGATACGCCGATTACCGAGCATGGCTTTGCCGGGCTTGGCGTCGGCGCCGCGTTCGGCGGGCTGAAACCCATTGTCGAGTTCATGACCTTCAATTTCGCCATGCAGGCCATGGATCATCTGATCAATTCGGCGGCCAAAACCCGCTATATGTCCGGCGGCCAGATGGATTGCCCGATTGTCTTTCGCGGCCCCAACGGCGCCGCCGCCGGGGTCGCCGCCCAGCATTCCCAGTGCTACGCCAGCTGGTTCGCCCATATTCCCGGCCTGAAAGTGATCGCGCCTTATTCCGGCTACGATGCCAAGGGGCTACTGAAAGCCGCCATCCGCGATCCCAATCCGGTTATCGTGCTGGAAAACGAAATTCTCTACGGGCAAAGCTTCGATGTGCCGGAAGACGCCGATTACGTGCTGCCCATCGGGCGCGCGCATGTGGAATTGGAAGGCGCGGACGTCACCATCGTCGCCTATTCGCGGATGGTCGGCGTCGCCCTGGAAGCGGCCGCCACCCTGGCCGGGGAGGGGATTTCGGCGGAAGTGATCAATCTTCGCTCCTTGCGCCCGCTGGACACGGAAACCATTGTCAAATCGGTCAAGAAAACCAACCGCCTGGTCAGCGCCGAGGAAGGCTGGCCGGTCGCCGGCATCGGCTCCGAGATCGCCGCCATCGCCATGGAGCAGGCTTTCGATTACCTGGACGCGCCGGTGCAAAGGGTATGCGGCGCCGATGTGCCCATGCCCTATGCCAAGAACCTGGAAGCCATGTATATGCCGGACGCCGGTGACGTCGCCAGCGCCGCCAAAGACGTTTGTTACCGCTGATCCGAGGGGGCTCAGAAAATGGCTATACAAATATTGATGCCGGCTTTGTCGCCGACCATGACCGAGGGCACTTTGGCGCGCTGGTTGAAGGCCGAGGGCGATGCGGTGGCCGCCGGCGATCTGCTGGCCGAGATCGAAACCGACAAGGCGACCATGGAGCTGGAAGCCATCGATGAAGGCGTGCTCGGCAAGATCATCGTTGCCGAAGGCTCCGAAGGCATCGCCGTCAACGCCCCGATCGCGGTGCTATTGGAAGAGGGCGAGGATGCCTCGGCCATGGACACCCTGGCCGCCGCGCCAGCCGCGCCTCCAGCCGCACCGGAGGCAGCGCCGGACGTCGCACCGGACGTGGCACCGGAAGCGGCGCCCGAGGCCGCGCAAGGGCCCGCGCCCGAAGCAGCGCCGGCGGCCCAACCACCCGATGGCGCCCGTGTTTTCGCCAGCCCTCTGGCGCGGCGTCTGGCGGGCGAGGCGGGCTTGGATATCGCCGGCGTCACCGGCTCGGGCCCGCACGGGCGCATCGTCAAGGCTGATGTGGAGGCCGCCATCGCCGGCGGCGGCACGGCAACACCAGCAGCACCAGCCGCCTCATCGCCGGCGCAATTGCCGGCCACCACGGCTTCGGCCTCGGTGCCCGCCGAAATACCGGCGCCGGGCCCTATACCGATATTCCGCACACCAATATGCGCCGGGTGATCGCCGAGCGGCTGACCGAATCGGCCCGCGATATCCCGCACTTTACGCTCACCGTCGATTGCACCATCGATGCCATGCTGGGCTTGCGCAAAGACCTGAACGGGCGCGCTTCGGAAGGCGACGGCGCTTACAAAATCTCGGTCAACGACTTCGTCATCCGCGCCGTGGCCCTGGCCATGCGCAAGGTGCCCGGTGTCAATGTCAGCTGGATGGCCGACGCCACCCGCCAATATATGGACATCGACGTGGCCGTCGCGGTGGCCACGCCGGGCGGGCTGATCACGCCGATCCTGCGCCGCGCCGATCAAAAGGGATTGGCCGAAATCTCCAATGAGATAAAGGACTTAGCGGCGCGCGCCCGGGACGGAAAATTGTCCCTGGATGAATTCCAGGGCGGCGGCTTCACCATTTCCAATCTCGGCATGTACGGCATCAAGGAATTTTCGGCGATCATCAATCCACCGCAATCGTGCATATTGGCGGTCGGCGCCGGCGAAGCGCGCCCGGTGGTGAAAGACGGCGCGCTGGGCATCGCCACCGTCATGAGCTGCACCCTTTCCACCGATCACCGCACCGTCGATGGCGCCTTGGGCGCCGAATTCATGACCGCCTTCAAGGCGATGATCGAAGACCCGCTGACTATGTTGTTGTAGGGGGCGTAATATGACGGAAGCTATCAGTGCAATTCTCGCCCGGTCCCCATGGCTTGCAATCCCAATCGCGGTCCTTGGAGTTGTGTGGATCGGAATCGAGTTTTTGGCAAATCAATCGGCCGAGATAGCCAATGAAAAAATAGAACTTACAAATCAGAGTTTAAAAATTGACCGACAGAGCCTCGAGGTCGCTACGCGAAAATTCGAGGCGAAGCGGCCATTCTTGGAACTGCAACTGCAGTACTGTGTCGACGCTACAGATGCGGCCTCCAATATAGCCACGAACACCAACTCCGTTGAAGTGGAAAAGGCACAAGAAGTTTTCTGGAAATATTACTGGGGCCGATTGGCGATCGTGGAAGACAGCGCAGTTGCAGGTGCGATGTATAAATTTGGAAAAACGTTGCCTGGGTTGAGAATGGTGACCGGCGAATTTCAAATGGACAATCGTTCCAAATTGAAATTCTTAGCCATCAAGATTGCTCATGGGTGCCGCGACCTCATCAACGCCAGCTGGGAACTTAAAATGGAATCCGCAAAGCAACTTTTGAATCGAATTGGCGATGGCAAATAGCGAAATATTCGATCTGATCGTCGTCGGCGGCGGGCCGGGAGGCTACGTGACGGCCATCCGGGCGGCGCAATTGGGGATGGCGACGGCGCTGGTGGAGCGCGAGCATCTGGGCGGTATTTGCCTCAACTGGGGCTGCATTCCCACCAAGGCGCTGCTGCGCACGGCGGAGATCTACCGCAATATCCAACATGCGGACGATTTCGGCCTGAAAGTGGAAGGCGTTTCCTTCGACGTTGAGAAAATCGTCGCCCGCTCCCGGGGCATCGCCACGCAACTGTCCGGCGGCGTCGCGCATTTATTGAAAAAGAATAAGGTTACGGTTTTTGACGGCGAGGGCCGGCTTGATGGCAAAGGCGAAATTACTGTTAGCAAAGATGGTGAAATTGTAAACGAATTGTCAGCAAAAAATATCATCCTTGCAACTGGTGCCAGAGCCCGCGCTCTGCCTGGGTTAGAGCCCGACGGCAAGCTGATCTGGACCTACAAAGAGGCCATGGTGCCGGACGTAATGCCGAAATCCCTGCTGGTGGTGGGATCGGGGGCCATCGGCATCGAATTTGCCAGCTTCTACCGGGCGTTGGGCGCCGAGGTGACCGTGGTCGAAGTTCTGCCCCGGGTGCTGCCGGTGGAAGACGAAGACATCTCGGCCTTCGCCCACAAAGCCTTCGAGGCGGACGGCATGACGATCATGACATCGGCCACCGTGACCAAGCTCGATAAGGGCAAAGACAACGTGACCGCCACCGTTGAGGCGGACGGCAAATCCACATCGATTACCGTGGACCGGGTGATATTGGCGGTCGGCATTGTCGGCAATGTGGAGGGTCTGGGCCTGGAAGGCACCGGCGTTGAGGTGGACAGGACCCATATCGTCATCGATGAATGGTGCCGCACCGGCGAGCCGGGCGTATTCGCCATCGGCGATGTGGCCGGACCGCCCTGGCTGGCCCACAAAGCCAGCCACGAAGGCATCATCTGCGTGGAGAAGATCGCCGGTGTGGAAGGCGTCCATCCCTTGGACACCGGCCGCATCCCGGGCTGCACCTATTGCCATCCGCAGGTGGCCAGCGTCGGGCTGACCGAAGCAGCGGCCATCGCAGCCGGGCACGACGTGCGCGTCGGCAAGTTTCCCTTCGCCGGCAACGGCAAGGCGATTGCGCTCGGCGAGACCGAAGGGCTGGTCAAAACCGTGTTCGACGCTAAAACCGGTGAATTGCTGGGCGCCCACATGATCGGTGCCGAGGTGACCGAGTTGATCCAGGGCTACGCCATCGCCAAAACCCTGGAGACCACCGAGGCAGACCTGATGCACACCGTCTTTCCGCACCCCACATTGTCGGAAATGATGCACGAATCGGTGCTCGACGCTTATGGCCGGGTGATCCATTTCTGATGGCGGCTGATATGATTGTCCGCCCCCTCCAGGCGCAAGACCGGGACCATTGGTTCCGCATGTGGCGGGGCTATCAGGAATTCTACCGGATCGAAGTGGAAGAACGCATTTCCGAAATCACCTGGTCGCGCCTGTTGGATGACACCCAGCCCATGTGGTGCCTGATTGCGGATATCGAGGGCCAGCCGGCGGGCATGATGAATTACATCCTGCACGCCAACACCTGGACCGATCAGCCCGTCTGTTACCTGGAAGATTTGTTTGTGGACGCAGGCTTGCGCGGCCAGGGCGCCGGGCGATTGCTCATCGAAACCCTCGCGGACAAGGCCAAAACCAACGGCTGGTTCCGCCTCTATTGGATGACCCATAAGGATAACGCGACGGCGCGTATCCTCTATGATAAGCTGGCCGCCGCAACCGATTGGGTCCGCTACGACGCGGTGATCGAATGATGAGCAACGCGCAATCACTCCGCCACCCCGAGAAACGCAACAATCCGGACAGCCCGAGCCCGAGAAAACCGGCTTGGATACGGGTCAAAGCACCCACATCGCCAGTTTATGGGGAAACCAAGGCGCTCATGCGCGGCCTTGGCCTGACCACCGTCTGCGAGGAAGCGGCCTGCCCGAATATCGGCGAATGCTGGGCCCAGCGCCACGCCACGGTGATGATCTTGGGTGATATCTGCACCCGCGCCTGTGCCTTTTGCAACGTGGCCACCGGCAAGCCCGGCCCGGTCAATCCGTTGGAGCCGGAAAATGTCGGCATCATGGCGCAAAAGACCGGCCTCAAACACATGGTCATTACGTCGGTGGACCGGGACGATCTGGCCGACGGCGGCGCCGATCAGTTCGCCCAATGCATCGAAAGCGTCCGCTCCATGTCGCCCGGCACCACCTGCGAAGTCCTGACTCCGGATTTCCGGGACAAGGACGGCGCGCTAGAAACCGTGATCTCCGCCAAACCGGACGTATTCAACCACAATCTGGAGACCGTGCCGCGCCTCTATCCAACGATCCGCCCCGGCGCCCGCTATTTCCATTCCTTAAAACTGCTGCAAACGGCGAAGGAGCTGGATGCGGACATCTTCACCAAGTCGGGCATCATGGTCGGGCTTGGCGAGGAAATGGTGGAGGTGGGCCAGGTGATGGACGACCTGCGCTCCGCCAATGTGGATTTCCTGACCGTCGGCCAATATTTACAGCCGACGCCCAAGCACGCCCCGATCGCCCGCTACATGCCCCCGGAAGAATTCAAGGCGCTGGAAACCCAGGCCTACGCCAAGGGTTTCTTGAAAGTCTCGGCCACGCCGCTGACCCGCTCCTCCTACCACGCCGACGAAGATTTCCAGGCGCTCAGGGCGGCGCGGCAGAAGTTGGTTTAGGTCATGGAAAACCATTCGTTAGCTTTTAAACGCCTATAACCCAGACATGCCGACCCATGCCGAAAAAAGGCGCTTGCCGCATTCGCCGGAACAGATGTTCGATCTGGTTTCCGATGTGGAAAAATATCCTGAGTTCCTGCCCTGGTGCGTCGCCACCCGCATTCGCTCCCGCAGCGAGGCTGAAAACGGTGACATCATCACCGCCGATATGGTTATCGGTTACAAGATGTTCCGCGAACGCTTCACATCGAAAGTGGTTCTCGATCGGCCCGGCATGCGCATTGACGTCGCCTATTCGGAAGGCCCATTCCGGTATCTGAACAACCACTGGCTCTTTTTGGAGGACGGCGACGGCACCATCGTCGACTTCTATGTAGACTTCGAATTCCGCTCCAGATTGCTGCAAAAACTGATTGGCGCCGTCTTCAATGAAGCCGTGAAGATCATGGTGCATGCCTTTGAAAAAAGGGCATTAAAGATATACGGCCTATAGCCTCTAGCGGCGATCAGCGCTCTACAGCATGGCCAGCATCATATCCAGCGCCTTGTCCACCGTGGCCAGGCGTACCGCCGTCCGATCGCCGCCGAAGCGGGGAATCTCGCACACCGATTGCGCCCCCCGCAAGGCAACCGCGATGGCCACCGTGCCGACCGGTTTTTCCGGCGTTCCGCCGCCGGGTCCGGCGACGCCGGTCACCCCCACCGACAAATCCGCCGGGCAGATTTGCAGCGCCCCCTCGGCCATCGCGATGGCGGTTTCGGCGCTGACCGCACCGTGCGCGGCGAGTATTTTTTTGGGCACGCCGACCACCTCGATCTTGGCCTCGTTGGTGTAGGTAACGAAGCCGCGCTCGAACGCCGATGACGAGCCGGCCACCGATATGAGTGCGCCGGCGATTAGCCCGCCGGTGCAGGATTCGACCGTGGCCAGCATCACGCCGGCTTCGGAGGACGCTTCGATCAGCCGCGCCGCCCGGGCGAGGGTTTCATTGGAAAACATAACCTAGGGCTCCTTGAATTTCTGCGATCATGGTTCCAGCCAGATGCGCAGGATCAAAAGCAGTATGGCCGCATAGATGCCAGCCAGGATATCGTCGAACATGATGCCGAGGCCACCCTTGATGCGCCTATCGGCCCAGGACACCGGCCACGGTTTGACGATATCGAAAAACCGGAACAGCACAAAACCGGCCGCGTATAACAACAAATCGGGCGGCACCACCAGCAAAGTCAGCCATTGCCCGGCGACTTCGTCGACCACAATCTCGCCGGGATCATCGCCGCCGAGGGCCTTCGCATGCAGGTGCGATGCCCAGACGCCAAGCAGGAAAATCGCCAAGGTTGCCAGCGCCAGCCAAAGCGCGCCGCCCCAAACCTGGATCAGCCAGGCCAGCGGTAATGCCGCACCTGAACCCCAGGTACCAGGCATCTTGGGCAACAGACCGGCGCCGAAGAAAACCGAAATTATGGCCGCGAATCGATGCATCGAACGAAGGAAACATGAAATTCCGGCAAATCCAACATCAAACAATAGCGTGTCTGCCAACGGCGTGATTTTCCCCATTCGCCGGGCAAAAATGGCTGCTTCGGCATAACGCGTTCTAATTTCAATGGAAATCGGCGCGGCCTTGCCTGCCCGCCAAGAAGACGCCCGATTTCTCAAGAAATTTTTACCGATATGCGTTCATAACTGTTGCAAGATTTTGGCGGTTTCGATACCGTCACCAAGTCCGGTTGCGCGCGTCCGAAATGGGGAAGACGCAAAAAATAAACGGCAATTTTTTAAGCGCAAATACCGGTTGGTGAAGGGACAATGGCACGTAATCCCGTATCGAAGGCTGTGGCGCGTATATCCAAGCGCTACTTTCCGGAACGCGAATTTATTCTGCGCACCGAAGGTAGGGTGGTCTATGTGCGCATTTCGCGCGGCATCCAGTTTGCGGTTCTGGCTCTGATATTCGCCGGCATCGGCTGGAGCGCCTATTCCTCGATCGGCCTGTTCGCCTCCGAGCGGATCATCGAAACCAAGGACGAAAGTATCCTCAACGCCCGGCTGGTCTACCGCAATCTGCTTTCCGATGTCTCCCAATATCAGGAGCGCTTCACCAGCCTGACCGATGAATTACAGAAAAATCATGCGCTGGTGCTGGGCCTGGTGCAGAACAATTCGTCCTTGCAGGAAAACTTGAAATCCGCCGAAAGCCGCTTGCAGAGCCAACGCCAGGAGGAATCGATTATCCTGGCGGCGCGCGCCGCGCTGAAGAAAAAATTGACCCGTATCGAAACCGACATGCGCCAGATGAACAAACATAATTTCAATCTGCGCGGCAATCTGTCGTCGATCACCTCCAACCTTGAAAACGCCTTGGCGCAGCGCAACGACGCGCAAATGAAGGTCAGCAAGCAACAAACGCGAATCGGAAAATTGGAAACCAATATCGAGCAATTGCATGAAGCCGAGATTGAAAGCATCGAACGGCTCGCCGGGCGCACCCAGCGCAATATCGATTATGTGGAATCGATCCTCAAACGGACCGGACTGAAATTGGCTAAGCTGCTGGCCGCGGTGACCAACGGCAAAGGCGGGCAGGGCGGCCCGTTCATGGCCATCAGCCCGCTGACCGATCCGGCCGACCGCTTGAAGGCCGGTCTGGTGAACCTGGATATCACCCTCGACAGGTGGGACGCCATCAATCAGGTCTTCAATGTTATGCCGCTATCGCCGCCATTGGACCAATTCTCGATCTCCAGCCATTTCGGCAAACGGCGCGATCCGATCAATCGGCGCTGGGCGATGCATTACGGTATCGATATGGGCGGCGTGCTGCGCACCTCGGTTTATGCCACCGCGCCGGGCGTGGTGCGCTATGCCAGGCGCAAGGGAAAATACGGCCGCCTGATCGAAATTGATCACGGCCAGGGCTTCCGGACCCGTTACGGCCATCTCCATAAGATTCTTGTTAAGCGCGGCCAAAAGGTGGATTATCGCACCAAGATCGGATTGCTTGGGACGTCGGGCCGCAGTACCGGCCCGCATCTCCATTACGAAATTATCCACAAAAAGCGATCGATCAATCCCTGGAGATTTATCAAGGCTGGCCGCTATGTTTTCCAAAGGCAGTAAAGAGATCGTATCCACGCCTCCGGCGCCCAAAACGCCGGCGCCGCCGTCGCTTCTCAGCACCGATCTTAAAATTACCGGCGATCTCGTCAGCCAGGGCGAGATTCAAGTCGATGGCCAGATTGATGGCGATATCCACACGGATGTTCTCATTGTCGGTGAAACCGCCCAGATCAATGGCGAGATTACCGCCGACACCGTTCGCGTGCATGGCTATGTGACCGGGCAAATCAAGGCGCGCTCGGTATCGTTGGCCAAATCGGCGCACGTGCTCGGCGATATCCTGCACGAAATCCTGTCGATCGAGCAGGGCACGTTCCTGGAAGGCCATTGCCGGCGCATCGAAGCGGGCCACCGCGATAACGAAGGCACCATCAATTTGCTGGTCAAGGGCGGCTCCAAGAACAAGAGCGAGCCGCCGCCGAAAAAAGCCGAAGCCGAAAGCGCCTGACGATTTCCTGCCAGACCATGTATGAGTTCATGACCTAGTCGGCGCTAATAATATCTGTAAACATTTGCCGGTCCACATTGCCGCCAGTGGCGATGATCGCCACGGTCTTGCCGGCGAAGCGGTCCTTGTGCTGCAACAAAGCCGCAAGGGCGATAGCGCCGGACGGCTCCAACACCACCTTCAAGGCATCAAAGGCCAGGACCATGGCGGCGCGCGCCCAATCATCGGATGCGGTGAGACCGCCCGCCAATAGCGCAGCGGTCACCGGAAAGGTCACCTTGCCCGGCGTTTCGATCAACAAGGCATCGCAAATGGACGCCGCCGGCGGATCAATCTCGACCCGCTTGCCCGCCGCCAGGGAGCGGGCGGTATCGTCGAAGCCTTCCGGCTCAACCGCATAAATTTCGGTATCCGGGCTCAAATGGCGGAGCGCGACGGCGGTGCCGCCGATCATGCCGCCGCCGCTACAGGGGCCGAGAACCGCGTCCAGCTTGGTTCCCAGCGCCTCCGCCTGAGCGGCGATCTCGAGCCCGATGGTGCCTTGCCCGGCCATCACTTGGCGATCGTCATAAGGCGGCACCAGCACGGCGCCGGTGCGCTCCGTGATTTCACCGGCAATGGCGACCCGGTTGGCATCGCGGCGGTCATAGGCAATGACGGTGGCGCCATCGGCTTTGGTATTGCGGGTCTTGATGGCGGGCGCATCGGCGGGCATGACGATTTGCGCCGAAACGCCGAGGATGCGCGCCGCCCGGGCCACGCCTTGGGCATGGTTGCCCGATGAAAACGCGACCACGCCATTGGCTCTTTGCGCGGCCGAAAGTTGGCATATCTTGTTATAGGCGCCACGAATTTTAAAGGCGCCGGTGCGCTGCAGGCATTCCGCCTTGATCAGCACGCGGGCGCCGGTCGCTTCGTTGATGGCATCCGATTCCAAAAGCGGCGTTACCAGGGCAACGCCGTCCAGACGTTTTGCGGCAGCGGCGATGTCGGCGAAGTCTATGGGCAGGGTGGCAGGCAACCGGGCAATCCTCAGCGCCCCTCAGCGCCGCAAAAGGGCTTCCGGATTGAATGCCATCTGGTTGTCTTCGGCCAATTCCCGGTAGATATGCAGGTTTTCCAGGACCCGCTGCACATAATTCCGGGTCTCGGAGAACGGGATCAGTTCGATCCAGTCGATGGCATCGACGCTGGGATCCCGGGGATCGCCGTTGAGCTTGATCCAGCGGCGCACCCGGCTGGGCCCGGCATTGTAGGCGGCCAAGGTCAATACGTAGGAATTTTTGAAGGTCACCAGCAATTCCGCCAGGAAGGTCTGGCCGATGCGCAGATTGTAGCCGGCATCTTCGATCAAGCGGCTCTTGCGGTAGGGGATGCGGTGGCGCTTGGCCACCCGCTTGGCGGTCGCCGGCATCAATTGCATCAGCCCGCGGGCGCCCGCATGGCTGATGGCTTTGCGGTTAAACGCGCTTTCCTGGCGAATCAAGGCATGGATAAACGGCGCTTCCAGCCGGTAGCTAAGCTCCGATGGTTGCAGGCGGGGATAACCGGCTTCGACCAGATTGACGCCCTTGGCGAGGCCCAGTTTGGCGACCAGAACGGCGAGGTCGGGACGCTCCGAAGCGCGCGCCAATCGCGCCGTTTCGGCCAGCCAGCCCGGCGTTTTGCCCATGCCGCTTAAGTGTTGGATGAAAGGCCGCATCAGCGTCTGCAGCTTCGCCGAATGCATGACGCGAACCATACGCACCAATTCGTGGCCGGCGAATTTCGCCGCCAAGCCGTCTTCGGTATCCGGCGCCGGCGGCAGGGAGAAACCGCTCTTATCGCCAATTTTATGGCTGGCCATTTGGCCGTAATAGGTGGTTGGGAATTTGGCCGCCCGGCCATACCAAAGGCGGCTCTGTTTGGTCATTTTCCGTATCTCGGCGGCGCGCGCCGACCAATAGGCGCCGCGCGCCCGGCTGATGGGGAATTTGGCAATATGGTAGAGATTGTTGAAATGGCCAAAGGCAATGTCAGTGTCGCCGAGAAAACGCAGCGCGATCCAGCCGGCCAGCCATTCGCCCTCGGCAAAGCCGGGCCCGCCATCCTGGCCATGATGCTTGGCGATGCGGTAAGCGGCCGAGATATGACCGTCGCGCAAGGCCCGGCGCACCAGAATCTCCCGCTCCCGCCACCAGCGCCGGGGGCGCACCAGATCGTCGGGCACATCGGTAAGAAGTGCGCGGGCTTGCTCGTTGCGGCCCTTGCGGCGCCGCCAGCGCAGGCGCTCATAGATCAGGCCGGTATCGTTGATCAGCTTTTGCGGCACCCTTTGAATAGCCCGGTCGACGCCGCCCCGGTGGCGGCGCAACGCGGTGCGGGCTTGGGCAAGCGCCCGGTAATCGGGATTAACCCGCCGGTACATGCGCCGCACCGCATAATGCTGGCCGTTCCAAAGCAGCCGGTCGAGGCGCTGGATATGATTTTCCCGGGTCAGGTAGCGGCGGAAACGCTTGTAAAACTGGCGCTCCTGCTGGGCGCCGAAGCCCCCCGATACCCACACCGAGCGTAACAGCGCGCGGGCCTCGTCTTTACGCCCGAGATTGATCAGCGCGCCGGCCATGGCGGCGCCGCCGGCCGATGTCAGTGGCCGGCGGGCGCCAAACCAATCGAGTATAGCTTGATCGGGCAACGAGGACGGCATGGCCTCTTCGGCCCGGCGCCGGATCAAGGCGCGCCGCAGCCAGTCAGCCCGGCTCTTTAAAAACATGGTCAACTCATGAAAGCCGGCGCCGGAATTTCTGGACCGCAGCCGGTTCCAACGTAAAATAACGCGCATATCGGCATTTTTGAGGCGGCCGGCGAGGCGCTTGTATTCGGTCCAGTTGTTTTTCTTGGCCGCCGCCATTGCCTTTTTGGCTAGCAGCCCATCGCGTTTTGATGGCGGCTCGGCGGCGCCGGCCGGAGCGAGCCCAAGCATCAGCAACGCGCCAATCAAAAGAACGGCGAGGCGCCCATAACCTGTCTGGTTCGGTGCAAGCAATTTCATAATTTCACGCGCGCCAATCATAGGTTTGTTTTGCCTTCGCCGCAAATTTCAAATGCCCGCAGGGCGCTATCATCTTGTGGCAACCGGGACATGCTATTATGTTGCCGGTGCTCCGGTTGGGGGCCTGGGAAAGGAGAATTCCAATGTTTAGAGGCTCGTTCGTCGCCTTGATCACGCCGTTCAAGGATGGCGCCTTTGACGAGGCCGCCTTTCAGGGTCTCGTGGAATGGCAGATTGCAGAGGGCACGCAAGGCCTGGTGCCCTGCGGCACAACCGGCGAATCGCCGACCCTCAGCCATGCGGAACACAGGCGGGTGACCGAGGTTTGCATCGAAGTTGCGGGCGGGCGGGTGCCGGTGATCGCCGGCGCCGGCTCCAACTCGACCCAGGAATCCCTGGACCTTGCCGCCCACGCCAAATCCGCCGGCGCCGACGGGGCCTTGGTGGTCACGCCCTATTACAACAAGCCGACGCAAGAGGGCATGTATCAGCATTTCAAGGCGATCAACGACGCCGTCGATATTCCCATCATCATCTACAATATTCCGCCGCGCAGCGTCATTGATATGTCGGTCGCCACCATGGCGCGGCTGGCGAAACTGCCCAATATCGCCGGCGTCAAGGACGCCACCAGCGATTTAAACCGCCCGATCCTGACGGAAATTGAAATCGGCGCCGATTTCTGCCAGCTTTCGGGCGAGGACGGCACCGCCATTCCGTTCCTGGCCGCCGGCGGTCACGGCTGCATCTCGGTCACCGCCAATATCGCGCCCAAAATGTGCGCCGATATGCAAAACGCCTGGGCGGCCGGCGATGTGGGCAGCGCCATGGCGCTGCAAAGCAAGCTGATGCCGGTGCATGGGGCGCTGTTTTGCGAGACCAGTCCGGGACCGGTCAAATACGCCGCCGGGCTGCTCGGCATTTGCGGTGACCAAGCGCGCCTGCCGATGACCGAGATTGCCGAGACCTCGAAAGCCAGGGTTCGGGATGCCATTAAAGGAGCCGGCATCTCCCGCTGAGGCGCCCATAGACCATGGCCAAGAAAACCGAACCCGCCGGCAACATAGTCGCCCGCAACCGGCGCGCCCGGCATGACTATTTCATCGAAGAGACGTTGGAGGCGGGATTGGTGCTGCTCGGCAGCGAGGTAAAATCCTTGCGCGCCGGGCGCGCCAGTATCGAGGAAGCCTACGCCGCCGAAAAAGACGGCGAGATATTCCTGCTCAACACCTATATCCCGGAATATTCGTCGGCCAGCATCAGCCAGCACGAAACGCGGCGGCCCAGAAAGGCGCTTTTGCGCAAGCGCGAGGTGCGCAAACTGGCCGATGCGGTAGGCCGCGAGGGGCGCACCATCGTGCCGTTGGCGATCTATTTCAACAAGCGCGGCCTGGCCAAGGTCGAGTTGGGCGTCGCCACCGGCAAACGCAAATACGACAAGCGCCAATCGGCCAAGGCGCACGACTGGAAGCGGGATCAGGCGCGTATCATGCGCGGGCGGTGAGGGGGCGAGAGGCCTTTAAGACTGCTCGAAATTCAAAATCTCGGTCACCGGCAGCACGCCGATATCGCGCAGCTTTAAATTTTGCGGATCGTCCAGATCGGCCAGGTTTGAGATGCGGCCATAGGTCGACGGGGTCACCATCTCGGCGCCGTCGTCGGTCGTGCGGCGAATGCCGAAATCCAGATCTTCCCGCTCGCGCGTGCTCAGCGAGGTCATCAGGTTCTTGGTCGCCCAGATGGCGCCGCCGGTGGCGAAATCCGAGAGCCGGGCGGCCCGGTTGATGGTGTCGCCAAGCACCGTGAATTCCAGATGGGTGGACGTCTGATAAGCGCCAAACCATTCCTGGCCCTCGTCGAGGCCGACATTGAGGATCAGCGCGTTCGCCCAGTTTTTGCGTTCCCGCCATTCCCGGTCGATGGCGTGCATGGCGTCTTTCATCTCGGCGGCGCAGCGGACCGCGTTGAGGGCGTAGTTGCAGTCGGGCTGGGGAAAGAAATAATACAGAATGCCGTCGCCGACATGCTTGCCGTGGGTGGCGTAATATTTACGGAAGATGGGCTCCATGGTGCCCCAGACCTGGTTGATCAGTTCGAAATACTCTTCCGGCGGCAGCTCAGAGCAGATTTTGACTGAGTTCTGAATATCAGCCACCAGCACGGCGAGGGGGGTCATATAAGGTTTGCGGTTACGCAACAGATCGCGGATCACCAGATCGCGTCGCGCCAGCAGGGCCATCAACGGATTGAGATCGGCCACCACCGGTACATAGGTAAAGAACGTGCCTTCGCGGAAAAAGCTGGCATAGAGGTTGTAGCGCGCCGGCTCGGCGCCCCTGGGCGCGAAATTAACTTCGGTGTCCTGAACCGCCCGCGACGTAACCGGCTCGACCCGGTCATAGATGTCGGCCAATTCCTCGATCAGCTCGCCCTCGATATGACCGTCCAGGGTCAACAGGCCGGCCTTCGACAAACGGTTCTTGGCGATGGCCAGATGAAAGGCGAGGATCTCTTCGCGCCCCTCGGCGCCGCCGGCCTGGCCCTCGAACAGCAAACGGAAGACGTTGCGGTCGGCAATGTCGCTGGAAAGACCGCGCCCGGTTTCGAAGATGCCGGCCTCGGCGGCTTCGTTGGCCCATTCGATCTCAAACTTGTTGTTGACCAGATAGGCGGGATGGTCGAGCCCTTCGATGGTCAATTGCAATCCGCGGCCATTGTCGGCACCGCCAATTGCGGCAGCCGGCTCATTATCCTGGGCGGGATTTGGCGGTGGCGGGCCGCCGGCGAGGGGGCTGAGGCGCTCGGCAATCTCCGCCATACGCACCCCTTGGCCTTTCAGCGCGGCGATCTCGGCCAGGCGCTGCAACACATCTTCCGGAAAATATCCGAGCCGCCGCGCCGGATCATTTGGACTGTCCGGATTTCGCACCTCGGGTCCCTGGATCAGACCCCGGGCGATATAATTATTCAAGGTCGCCCTGGAAATTCCAGTTTTTTCAATGACTTCCCGACTGGTTAACATGCTAAAAGCCTCCGAATTGCCGCTGTTTCGGCAATCTTCCCATTCCCAATGGAAACTGTTATACTAACCAATTATGAATTTGTACAGTATAATTATACTATCCAATCACTTGCATCCGATCACCATCGTGCGCATATGACCATTGCTAATCATTCACGCCCGCAAATGCATCGGCAATTAGGATTGGAACCTCTGATGGCACGACCTCTTCTGCACCTGGTATTCGGCGGCGAGATCGCCGATCCGTCGGGCAATGAATTCATCGACGCCGACAATCTCGATATCATCGGCATCTTCCCGAGCCATGCGACCGCATTGACCGCCTGGCAGGGCGTCAGCCGCGCCAATGTGGATCATGCCCACATCAAATATGTGATTGTGCATCTGCACCGCTTGATGGATCCCGATCACCCGGCCGCTGGATTCCAAGAACGGGCATCCGACGGCAGCGGCGGGCAGCGTTAGAACAGCCGCGCCTACGGCTGTGCGCCGGCAATTACCAATGCACCATGGGCAGGCCCGCCACCGGTGACCGAAAATAGGGGATGCAGTTGCCTTTCAGGCTGCCGAGATAGACCGTTTTCAGATCGGGGCCGCCAAACGTGACGCTGGCCATCCAAGGCGCCAGTTGACCGCCGGTTTAGGCCAGGGTCTCAAAACTGACCGTATCGCCGGAGGCAAATTCCCGTTCAAAATTTTCGGTCGCTTCAGCATCGCCGTCTTCGAACAAGGTCAGCGCATCGCCGTCCGGCGTGATCGCCACAAGCCGGTCCGCAAAAATCATGGTCAGCCAGATATTGCCGAATGCATCGAAGGCCAGCCCATCGATCAAGCCCTTGCCCAAGTCCGACGGGCCATAGATTTCGTAGTCGGTGAGGGAGCCATCATCCAGAACGCGCATACGGCTGACCTGCTTGCCGCAGGTTTCGGCGATGTACATCCATTCCTCATTGGCATCCAGGCGAATTTCGTTGGTGAAGGCGAGCCCGTCGGCAACAATCCGGATGCCTTTATCATCCACAAGCGCGATATAGCCGTCGTCGATATCGTTCCTGACGGCCGCGCTCCAGGGATTGATTTTGGTGGAGACGGTGATCCAGATGCGGTTTTTCGAATCGCGAAGCACGAAATTGACCTTACCCATGGGCTGGCCGTCGATACTGTCATAGAGAGTCCGGGTTTCACCGGCGCGGGTCATCACCTCCAAAAGATCGGTGCCGAAATTTGAAATCAGGATGTCGCCGTTGGCGGCAAAGGCTAGTCCGTTGGGCAGGGTGCCATAGAGCAGGCTGTCGGCCTGACCGGCATCCAGGTCGAAATGGTTGTCTACCTTTTGGGTGATCAGTTCTTGCGTACCGTCCGCCATAATCTTCATGACGCCGCCCCTTGCATCCGCCGACCAGAGGGTTCCGTCCGGCTCCGCCAGAATGCATTCGGGGCGCTGTAGATCGGTGCCGATGGTTCGGACATCCGCCAAATCCAGGTGCCAGTCTCTAAGCGGATTGGGCCCCTTGGGGTTGGCGGAGATCAAAGCGCCTTCCGCCTACGAAGCGAACGGCTGGCGGCCTCAAACGCGGCTTGCAATTCAGCGAAGCTGTTGGTCACCGGGAAGTCTGGAAACTCGGCGATGACTTTATCGGGCGCCCGGAACAGGATGCCGCAATCGGCCTCGGCCAGCATGTTGGTGTCGTTGTAGGAATCGCCGGTGGCGATGGTTTTGAAATTCAAGCTCTGCATGGCCCGCACCGCTTCGCGTTTATGATCATCCATGCGCAGCCGGTAATCGGTGATGCGCCCGTCTTCGGCGATATCCAGTTGGTGGCAAAACAATGCCGGCCAACCCAGTTTGCGCATAAACGGCTCGGCGAATTCATAGAAAGTGTCGGACAAGATCACCACCTGAAAATTTTCGCGCAGCCAGTCCAGAAATTCCGGCGCGCCGTCCAGCGGGTCCATTTCGCCGATCACGTCCTGAATGATGCCAATGCCCAGATTGTTGTCTGCGAGGATCGCCAGACGCTGGCGCATGAGGGCATCGTAATCGGGGATATCGCGAGTCGTCGCGCTGAGATCATCGATGCCGGTCTTCTCGGCTACGCCGATCCAGACTTCCGGGATCAAAACTCCCTCCAAATCCAGGCACGCTATTTCCACCGGCTCCACCCCCTGTTGGCTGGGCGCGGTATATCATATTCCCCGGCTTCGAAAAGGGATAATACGCGGTTCCCTCAAGTGATTAGCGTTGCGCCAGAGTTTCCGTCAATCCGGCGAACACGGATTCGAACATGTCCACCGTCAGGCGCCGCGTATTGGTGTTGTAGCGGGAACAATGATAGCTGTCGGCAAGCACCAGCCCCGACGGCAATTTGTGGCGGCCGCCATGGGCGAACTTGACCAGGCTTTTGCGGTGGCCGAGGGCCGTCAACACCGCCCCATGGGCCACCACGCCCAGCGCCAGAAGCACCCGCAAGCGGGGCATGGCGCCGATCTCGTCGGCCAAATAGGCGCCGCATTGCTTGATCTCGGCGCCGACCGGCTTGTTGCCCGGGGGCAGGCAGCGCACCGCGTTGGTGATGCGGCAGTTGCGCAACAGCAAGCCGTCGTCCGGGTTGGCGCCATACTTTCCCTCGGAAAATCCATATTTTTCGATGGTCTGATAAAGAAGATCGCCGGCGTGATCGCCGGTAAAAGGCCGGCCCGTGCGATTGGCGCCGCCGCGCCCGGGGGCCAGGCCGACGATCAGCAATTGGGCGTCCAGGCTGCCGAACGAGGCCACCGGCGCATTGTGCCAATCGGGCTCTTGGGCGCGGACCTGTTCGCGCAATTGGACCAAGCGCGGACAGCCGCCGCAGTCACGAACGGGCGTATTCACGGCGAACGACGGTAGCTTTAAGCGGTTTCGCGGTAATCGCCATGCTCGGCGACCGAAATGATATCGCCGTCATCCACTAGATCGCCCGCGTCATCATCCACGTCATCATCCACGTCATCATCCACGTCATCATCCGCGCCGTCTTCCAGAGGGTGCGCCGGCATCGACTGGGATTGGCCGGGCTGGCGTTCGATCTGGGGCCGCAGCTCGGCCAATTCCAGGAAAATGTCGGCCTGGCGGCGCAGCTCGTCGGCAATCATGGGCGGTTTCGATTTTACGGTCGAGACCACGGTCACCCGCTTGCCTTTGCTTTGCGACCATTCCACCAGGCGGCGAAAATCGCCGTCGCCGGAGAAAATAACCACATGGTCGATATACGGCGTCATTTCCATGACATCAACGGCCAACTCGATATCCATGTTGCCCTTGATTTTCCGGCGTCCCGCAGTATCGGTGAATTCCTTGGTCGGCTTGGTGACCATGGTGTAGCCATTGTAATCCAGCCAATCCACCAGCGGGCGAATCGGTGAATATTCCTGGTCCTCCACCAATGCGGTATAGTAGAAGGCGCGCACCATGTAGCCCTCTTCGGAGAAAATCTTTAACAGCTTCTTGTAATCAATATCGAAGCCCAATGCGCGGGCCGCAGCATAAAGATTTGATCCGTCGATAAATAAGGCAATACGCTCATTCGGATTAAAATTCATCGCAAGCATCCTAATTTTTTAAATCAAATGTAATATTTGTTAACTTAGTCAACGATATATCAATTGCTGTTTGCTGTCTAGCTGGCATCGCGCGTTACCAGCATCGCAAGCCTACAATTATTGGTGAGTTGCGCCGAATTCGCCATCGGACACGGAAAGGGAAGACCATTGATTTACCTGGCCATCGGCTCAAATCTGCCATCCGCCGCCTATGGCGAGCCGCAGGCGAACTGCGACGCGGCGATAACGCTGCTGGCCCGGGCGGGGATCACTATCGAAGCCTGCTCGCCCTGGTATGAAAGCCGGCCCATACCGGCTTCGGGCCAACCTAATTTCGTCAATGGCGTTGCCGCCGTATCTTGCACCTTGAGCCCCCAAGCCATGCTGGAAACCTGCCAAGGCATCGAAAACACAGCCGGGCGGGTACGGGCTGCGCCCGTCAACGCGGCGCGCATTCTCGATATCGACATCATCGATTGGAACGGCGCATCGATCCAGGAGGCTGGCCTGAAAATTCCTCATCCGAGGCTCATCGAGCGTTTGTTCGTGCTCGGCCCGCTCCGCGATATCGCGCCCGAATGGCGCCATCCGGTTACCGGTATGGCCATCAACGATTTGATCGCTGCCCTTGGATCGGCGCAAATAATTCGGAAGCTCGGCTAATCTGGCGTCATGCGCCTTGTGTTTTTGCGATAGGAGGGTATATAGACGCCACCCCAATCACTGGCAGTGGCGGAACCGGCCCAATTCGGGCGTTCCATGCCCGCATCTAGGAGATTTCAATGGCGCGTGTCACCGTTGAGGACTGCATCGAAAAAATTCCCAATCGATTTGATCTGGTTCTGGTCGCATCCCAGCGCGCCCGCGCCCTGGCTTCCGGCACGGAATTGACCGTCGAGAGGGATAACGACAAAAATCCGGTCATTGCCTTGCGGGAAATCGCCGATGAAACCATCCAGATTGCCGAAGTTGAAGAAGCCATGATCAAGGGTCTGCAAAAGCATTTGGAGCCCGATGTTCCCGACGACGAGGAAATGGATCAGCTCACTTCGGGCGACGATTTCATGAACATGGCGGGCGAATTGAAACCCGACATGGTATTGGGCGCCAGCGCCGATGCCTCTGAAATGCCGGCCTTTACCGATAATATCATCGAACAGGACGGCTCGGACGCGGATGCGAACGGCGGCGGCGCAAAAGACGCCGGCGAAGAGGCGGACAAGTAGCCTTATTTAACGGCGCCTGAAGCGCTTTTGTAATTCTTTTTCTTTCTTTTCGCATTTGCCGGGCTAGTTTAAGAGGTCTGCAAGTGAGGCACCCCTGATTGCGCCACAGGGGGGTGCGGCGGAAAGGAAGCGATGATACGCCAGTTCGAACTCGTCGAAGCGGTAAAATCGTACGACCGGATGGTCGACGAAGACGCGCTCAACCGTGCCTATGTGTTTGCCATGAAGGCGCACGGCAATCAAAAGCGCGCCTCCGGCGATCCCTATTTCCTGCATCCCCTGGAAGTCGCCGGCATCCTCACCAAATATAAGCTCGATACCTCTTCGATCATCACCGCGTTGCTGCACGACACCATCGAAGACACCGACGTTACGTCCACCGACGTGAACGAGCAGTTCGGCGAAGAGATTGCGCAACTGGTCGATGGCGTCACCAAGCTGACCCAGATCGAATTGCAGTCACAGCAATCGGATCAGGCCGAGAATTTCCGCAAACTGCTGCTCGCCATGTCCGAAGATATCCGCGTGCTGCTGGTCAAGCTGGCCGACCGGCTGCACAACATGCGCACCCTTGAATATATCAAGAGCGCCGATAAGCGGCGGCGCATCGCCTCGGAAACCATGGAAATATACGCGCCCCTGGCCGAACGCATCGGCATGCAGGAGCTCAAGAACGAGCTCGAAGATTTGTCCTTTGCCGAATTGAACACCGAGGCGCGGAACTCGATCATTCAGCGCCTGCAATTCCTGCGTGATCAAGGCCGCGACAATGTGGAAGCCATCATCACCGAGCTCACCGAAACCATGCGCGCCGAGAAATTGCGGGCCACCGTCAACGGCCGCGAAAAACTCCCCTATTCCATCTGGCGCAAGACACAGCGCAAAAAAGTCTCCTTCGAACAGGTTGCTGATATTATGGCGTTTCGGGTGCTGGTTGAGAATTCCGAAGAATGCTACCGCGCCCTCGGCATCATTCATTCCGCCTATTCGAGCGTGCCGGGGCGCTTTAAGGATTACATCTCGACGCCCAAGCCGAACGGCTACCAGTCCCTGCACACCTCGGTGATCGGCCCGGCCAAGCAGCGCATCGAACTTCAAATCCGCACCCACGATATGCACGAGGTGGCCGAATTGGGCGTCGCCGCCCATTGGCAATACAAACATGGGCTCGACCACAATCATGGCCACGATTACCGCTGGCTCCGGGAATTGCTGGAAATTCTCGACCATGCCGCGTCGCCCGATGATTTTCTGGAACATACCAAGCTGGAAATGTTTGCCGATCAGGTGTTCTGCTTTACCCCGGCGGGCGAGGTGATCGCGCTGCCCGGCGGCGCCACGCCGGTGGATTTCGCCTACGCCGTCCATTCCGAAGTGGGCGACACCTGCGTCGGCGCCAAAATCAACGGCCGTTCGACGCCGCTGCGCACCGAGTTGGAGAACGGCGACCAGGTGGAGATTATCACCTCGGGCGCGCAAACGCCGTCGCCCATGTGGGAGAATTTCGTGGTCACCGGCAAGGCGCGCTCCCGTATCCGGCGCTTCATCCGGCTGCGCGAGAAAGAGGAATATATGGTGCTCGGCCGCGCCATTCTCGAGCGCGCCTTCGCCCGCGAGGACTACGCCTTCAACGAGGCCTTGCTGGGCGATGTGCTGGCCGTGTTTGCGGTTGCCTCCAATGATGATCTGGCCGCCGCAGTCGGCGCCGGGGAAATCGCCGGGCGCCAGGTTCTGGAAGCGGTCTATCCGGGCATCAAAGATAGGCGCCGCGACGGCAAGGTTATCCAACTGGTCAAGGCCATGAACCCGCGCCGGCCAAAGAAGGCGGACGGCAAGGATGGCGGCATTCCGATCAAAGGCCTGATCCCGGGCATGGCGCTGCATTTCGCCGCCTGCTGTAACGCGCTTCCAGGGGATCGCATCGTCGGCATCATCACCAAGGGCAGGGGCGTCACTATCCACACCATTGATTGCGAAACCCTGGAAGAATTCGCCGACATGGAGGAACGCTGGCTCGACGTGTCGTGGGATGCGGACGCCATTGACGAATATCATGTGGCGCGCGTCGAATTGATTGTCACCAACGAGACCGGCAGCCTGGGCGAGCTGTCCACCGTGATCGCCCGCGGCGACGGCAATATCTCCAATTTGAAAATTACCAACCGGACAACGGAATTTTTCGATATCATGATCGACATCCAGGTGCGTGATGTGAAGCACCTGACAAACATCATCGCCGCGCTCCGGGCATCGCCGGTGATAAATTCTGTTGAAAGAGCGCGCGGATAGATCATAAATTGCGCTGCGTACAGGTGCCGGCCTTATGCGGCGGGCACCATCGGGTATGATTGGAGCCGGCTTCCCACAATGTTTCGCCGAAGACACAAGCTGCAACCCATGGACTGGGTCCGGAACCTGATCTGGCCGCGCATCGGCTGGTGGCGGGTCTGGTTCTATTGGATGGCCCGCATGGGGCGTCTGCCCGGCTCGGACTATTCGCTGTCGGCGGGGTTTGCGTTCGGCGCCGCCATGTCGTTCACCCCATTCGTTGGATTTCACTTTGTTCTGGCGGCGCTGACGGCCTGGATCTTCCGCGCTAATATCGTGGCCTCGGCTATCGGCACCGCGGTCGGCAATCCCTGGACCTTCCCGTTCATTTGGATTTGGATTTACAATCTCGGAATCTGGCTGGGATTTGAGCGTCCCGATGGCGGCCACTCAAAGGTGGATTTCGCAAGCTTTTTCGGCAACCTGTTGAAGACATTCCTGCGCTTCGATCTGAATTATCTGGTGGAATCGGCCTGGCCGATCCTGGGGCCCATGCTGCTCGGCTCGGTGCCGACCGTGATTGTCGCCTGGCTGGTATTTTTCCTGGCCTGGCGTTGGAGCATCGGCGCCTATAGAAAGGCGCGGGCGCACCGCCGCCGAGGCCGGCAACGCAAGAATAGGAAAGGTGAGGGCGATGGTTCCCTTTCTGCGCCTCGGCGTTAACGTCGATCACGTGGCCACCATCCGCAATGCGCGCGGCGGCGGCCATCCCGATCCGGTACAGGCGGCAATGCTGGCCGCTAAGGCCGGCGCCGACGGCATCACCGCCCATCTCCGCGAAGACCGGCGCCATATATCCGATGCCGATATCGAGCGTCTGATGGCCAAGATTGCCATTCCGTTGAACCTGGAGATGGCGGCCACCGATGAAATGCTCGAAATCGCGCTCCGCCACGGCCCCAACGCGGCCTGCATCGTGCCCGAAAAGCGCCAGGAACGGACCACCGAGGGCGGCCTGGATGCCGCCGCCGGCCACAACCATCTGGCGCCGTTCGTTGCCGCCATGGGCGCCGCCGGCATCCGCGTCTCGCTGTTCGTCGAGCCCGAAATCCGTCAACTGGACGCCGCCCAATCGCTCGGCGCGCCGGTGGTGGAACTGCACACCGGCGCCTATTGCGAGGCTTTGTTGGGCGCCAATCGGGCCGCATGCGAGGCTGAGCTGGCGCGCATTCAAGGCGCCGCCAAATATGCCACGCAAATCGGCCTCGAATGCCATGCGGGGCATGGGCTTGGCTTCGACAGCGTCGGCGCCATCGCACAAATACCGGAAATCGCTGAATTGAATATCGGTCATTTCCTTATCGGCGAGGCGATTTTCTCCGGCCTCGACAGCGCCATCCGGCGCATGCGTGCGCTAATGGACACGGCGCGCGCCGCAAACACCGGCGCGCAGTCGGCCTGAAGGCTCAAGTCATGATCCTCGGCATCGGCAGCGATCTGATCGATATCACCCGCGTCGAAAAGACCCTGGAACGCTTTGGCGAGCGTTTCACCATGCGCATCTTCACCGAGATCGAGCGCGCCAAGTCGGATAAAAGGCGTCTCCGCGCCGCATCCTATGCAAAGCGCTTCGCCGCCAAGGAGGCGTGCTCTAAGGCCCTCGGCACCGGCTTTCGCAAAGGCGTCTTCTGGCGCGATCTGGGCGTCGTCAATCGGCCCGGCGGGCAGCCGACCATGGCGCTCACCGGCGGCGCGGCGGAGCGGCTGGCCGCCATGGTGCCGCCCGGCATGGCGGCCCGCATCGATGTTACCATCACTGATGATTTCCCCCTGGCGCAGGCCATTGTCATCATCTCGGCGGTTCCGGAAGAGCAAGCCTGATATGAGCAAGACCGGCGCCATTGCCATCGGATGGCGCCTCAGCAGCTTGTCGGGCTGGGGTGTCTACGGCACCAATCTGGCGCTGCAGCTCAAATCTATGGGGCGCGGGCCGGTGCTATTGGCGCCGGCCCACCGGTTGGATCTGAATGCGGGTGACGCCGAAGCGTTGCAGCCAGCCTTCCGCCGTCAGGCTGACTTGCAGGAAATTCTCGGCAAGGTCGATCATATGGAATTCGATTTTCCGGTCCTGCACTCCCTGCGCAATGATTTCGAGCCCGCCCTGGAGCGCCAGATTGCCCATGGCAGCCGCAATATCGGCATTATCTTTTTCGAAGACACCGCCATCAGCGCCGAAGGTCTGGCCCGCGCCCGGGATTATGATCTGATTGTCACCGGCTCCACCTGGAACAAGAAAATTTTGGAGGCCCACGGCCTGACCCATGTGGTCAATGTGTTTCAGGGCATCGATACCGGCCTGTTCCGCCCGCCTGCGCACCATGTGTCCAAGGCCAGCAAATATCCGGAACGCTTTGTGATTTTCTCCGGCGGCAAGCTGGAATACCGCAAAGCCCAGGATGTGGTCATCGCCGCCTTTCGCCAGTTTCACGCCAATCACCCTGAAGCCTTGCTGATCTTTGCCTGGGGCAATCAATGGCCGGCCATCATGCCCACCGTTGCGCGCTCACCTTTCGTTGCGGGCGCGCCCGATATCGGCGCCGGCGGCGTCATTTCCATCGGCCCCTGGCTGGAAGCCAACGGCTTACCGGCGGATAGCTATGTGGATCTCGGCATGCCCGCCAACCGGACCATGCCCGATATTCTGGCAGCGGCGGACGCGGCTTTGTTTCCCAACCGCTGCGAGCCGGGCACCAACCTGGTCGCCATGGAGGCCATGGCCGCCGGCGTGCCATCGATCATCGCCGCCAACACCGGCCAATTGGATATCGCCGATGCGGCCCATTCTTTTCCGCTGACCCGCCAATCCGCCGTCGCGCCCTATCCGCCTTACGCCGGCACCGATGGCTGGGCGGAACCAGACGTGGCGGAAGCGGTGCAATTGCTGGAGGCGGTATTTGCGAGCCGCCAAGAAGCGGCGCGGCGGGCGGCGGCGGGCGCAGCGGCAATGGCGGAACGGTTCTCCTGGTCCGGCCAGATCGCCAAGCTGGTGGCCGCCATCGATGGGTTGCCGGCGCAAGCCTGACAAAGCCTTGCGGCGGGCTTGACAGAACCGCCCGGCACTGGCTTGATCCCGGCCCGGCCATCCCAGCGCGCCGTTTCCGAATAATCCTGTAAAGACAAAGATTTAGCAGCAATTTTTCATGTCGGATAATAAACCGAGTAGCCTTAAAGACTCCATCAAAACCGTTGTTTACGCGGTGTTGATCGCGCTGGTGGTGCGCACCGTCGGCTTCGAGCCGTTCAATATCCCGTCGGGCTCCATGATCCCGACGCTTTTGGTCGGCGACTATTTGTTCGTTTCCAAATATTCCTACGGCTATTCCCGCTATTCGCTGCCCTTCGGCTTGCCGCTGATCCCGGGACGGGTGATGTTCACCGAGCCGGTGCGCGGCGACGTCGCCGTGTTCAAACTACCCACCGACAACAAAACCGACTACATCAAGCGCATCATCGGGCTGCCCGGCGACCGCATCCAGGTGCGCCGCGGCATCCTGCATATCAACGGGGCGCCGGTACTGCGCAAGCGCATCAGCGATTTCGTCGAGACCAACCAGTACGGCAATGTGGTGCGCGTCGCCCGCTTCGAAGAAACCCTGCCCGGCGGCCGCAAGCATGAGATTTTGGAGCTGACCGACAACGGCCCCCTCGACAACACCGATCTCTATATTGTGCCGAAAGAACATTATTTCGCCATGGGCGACAACCGCGACAATTACCAGGACAGCCGCGTGCGTTCCGTGGTCGACTTCATCCCCAAGGCCAATCTGGTCGGCCGCGCCGAGGTTCTGTTTTATTCCACGAACGGTGCGGCGCGCTGGTATCAGTTCTGGAAATGGCCGGTGGCCATGCGTTTCAAGCGTTTTTTCCAAGGCGTCACGTAAATTCATGGCTAGCGAGCACGACCCCGAAAGCCGCATGCAGGACCTCATGGAAAAACTCGGCCACAGCTTCGGCGACGCCGGACTGCTGAGTGAAGCCTTGCGCCATTCCAGCGACCCCGATGTGAACCAGGGCCGCGCCGCCTCCAACCAGCGCCTGGAATTCCTCGGCGACCGGGTGCTGGGACTGGTGATCGCCGAATGGTTGCTCGAGCGCTACCCGGGCGCGGCCGAGGGCGAGATCGCGCGCCGCCACGCCGATCTGGTGCGCCGGGATGCCCTGGCCCGGGCCGGCGGCGACATCGATCTGGCATCGTACTTAAGCTTGTCGCACGGCGAAGACGAGGCCGGCGGGCGCCAAAATCCGGCGCTTATCGCCGATGCCTGCGAGGCGGTCATTGCCGCTTTGTATCTGGATGGCGGGCTCGACGCCGCAGTAGCGTTTATTCGAAATGCCTGGGCGGAAATGATCGCCGAGGCGCCGGAGCCGCCGGTGGACGCCAAAACCCACCTGCAGGAATGGGCCCAAGGGCGCGGCCTCAAACTGCCCAGCTACGCCGAAACCGGGCGCCAGGGGCCGGCCCACAACCCCCAATTCACCATCGAGGCGATGGTCGACGGCTACCCGCCCATGGCCGGCAGCGGCGCCTCCAAGCAGGCCGCCGAACAGCAAGCGGCGCAGGCATTGCTGATCAAACTGGGCGAAGATCCGGGCGAAAATCATGGCTGATGCGGCCGTGCCCAATCGTTTTGCCTTCGTTGCTGTGCTAGGCGCCCCCAATGTGGGCAAATCGACGCTAATCAACCGCTTGGTGGGCACCAAGGTATCCATTGTCTCGCCGAAGGTGCAGACCACCCGCGCCCGGGTGCTGGGCATCACCATTGCCGATACGGCGCAAATCGTTTTCATCGACACCCCCGGCGTGTTCGAGCCGAAGCGCCGGCTCGACCGGGCGATGGTTGCCGCCGCCTGGACCGGCGCCGCCGACGCCGACCGCATCTGTTTGCTGGTGGACGCCGCCAAGGGCATCGACCGGGACACCAGCGCCATCGTCAAACGGCTGGCGAAGCAAGGCAAGCGCGCCGATCTGGTGCTCAACAAGATCGATCGGGTAAAAAAAACCGTGCTCCTGGATCTGGCCGACCGGCTCAATCAGGATGGACTGTTCGACGATATTTTTATGATTTCGGCGGAGCGCGGCGACGGCGTCGATGATCTGATGGCGCATCTGGCCGGGGCCGCAACCGAAGGCCCCTGGATGTTCCCCGAAGACCAAATATCGGACATGCCGGAACGCCTTCTGGCCGCCGAAATCACCCGCGAAAAACTGTATCTGCAATTGCGCCAGGAATTGCCCTATTCGGCCACCGTCGAGACCGAGGCGTGGACCGAAATGGACGACGGCAGCGCCCGCATCGAGCAGGTGATCTATGTCCAGCGCGACACCCAAAAAGCCATTGTATTGGGCAAAAAGGGCGCCCGCATCAAATCCATCGGCGCCGATGCGCGGTTGGAGCTGGAAGAGCTGCTGGACCGCCGGGTGCACTTGTTTCTGTTCGTCAAGGTACGCAGCAATGGGGGCGCCGTTCCCGAGGGGTATAGGGATGGGGGGCGGGATTATAACGCGTGAGGGGGGGGGGCTCTCTTGTTGCGCTAGAATCTGATATGCTTGCTCCCGTTATAGCGGGAGTTCGGTAGCGCGTGTTTAATTTTTTCAACGTCAATATAATCGCATTTAAATACGGGACTTCGGTGACGGGCATCGGCGTCACCGGCACAACAAAGGATGCGCAGAATTATGCTGGTTCCACGGCAGAAGTTCCGCACCTGAGTATCCCATACGACGAAATCCAAGATCCCGAGGATATATTTTCTCTTTTACGGTGGCGATCCGAACTATCCAAGTTCGAAGGCCGCGAGACCGAAATCGAAGAATTATCGGAATGGGCGGGCGGCCATCAGAATATTTCCGCCAAATTCATTATCGCCGGTGGCGGCATCGGGAAAACACGTTTGGCTGCTGAATTTGGGCATAAATTACGATTGAAGCACGACTGGGCCTGCGGTTTCATCGACCTAAGAGAGCCAAATGCGTTTCAGATGCGAAAATCTGGAACGTTGCTGATTGTCGATTATCCAGAAGAACAACTAAGCCAAGTCAGCGAATTCTTACGAACAGTAGCCCAAACCAATGTCCCATCCAGCCGCTTGCGCATTTTGTTTCTAACCAGAAACCCGATGGATTATTGGCTGCCTGTAGTAGACGACAGCAAAGCGAGTGGAATCGTCCAGACAACGCGGCCCTTAATGCTGGAAATGCTTCAAACTGTATCCGCCTACGAAATATTCTGCTCAGCACAAGAAAAAGTTTCGAGGCTTCTGGATACCGTGCCGAGGCCATTTTCCTTGGAATTGTTTGAAAATTGGAGCGAGATGGCTTCCGAAAACAAAAGGTCGCTATTGGTCATTGCGGCAGCGGTCCACAGTGCTTTTTTTCCAGATGAAAATACGCTGGAATATTCGAGCCGCGATGTGGTTGCTGCCCTTGTCCGCCGAGAATTATCGCGCCTACGCGGAATAGCCAAGGACCAAAACTTCCCCGATGAAAACGGTTTGGCCCGAATTCTCGCCATTGCCGCAATATCCGGTGGTTTCACTGTCGAAGAACTGCGCGATCTGGCCGATGCGGATCTGGAATTGGGCTTGCCGCCAAAAAGCCGGATCATCGCCTCGGTTCGACCTAGCGGTTTTATGGATCAAGACCGATTGTTGCCTCCAACGCCTGACATCATCGCTGCGGCCCTAGCAGTATCTGTTTTCGGAGAAATGAACGTTCACGTTCCAGAATGCATTTGGATTGGCATAAAGGAAAATATTGGCGAGGGAATTGAAAGATTTGGGAGGCTCGCTGACGATGCGATAGTAGCACTTGACTATGACAGCGGAGAGATAAGCAGCTGGATTACCAAAGTGTTTGAAAATAATCCCAGGCGTTGCCTTCAGGCTAGGCCATTTATGCTGGACGGAAGATTACCGATTGTATTGCGCAATCTGGATGTCTGTATTTGGAAAACGTTAGCAGAATATACCGAAGATGATATTGAGAAATCACCGTTCCTCAATAATCTCTCATTTGCATACCGCGAGTCCGGTGAGTTCGAAAATTCAAGAACAATTTTGCTCGAAGCGATAGAAATTAATGAAAAATTTTTAAATACAAATCCCCAATATTTTCATCGTGAACTTGGAATTAATTACGCAAACCTCGGTTATCTTGAATTCTTACTACTCGAACACAAAAAAACTATTGAATGTTGCTTGCCTATCCGGTTAACGCACTCACCCGCAACATGTAGGGTGCTCCCATTCCCCCGAATAGAGTTCATCGAAGGTCGGTGCGCTGACATCACCGCGAGTCCGTCCACCAACCCATGTCTCGTCTATCTCAACATGTTCCCCCGGCTTGCCGCCGATACGATCCTGATTGGGCCGCACCATGCCAGCGCGGAGCTTGTGGAGAATGCCGAAC
>Ga0114999_10001083_pt1 | contig 38392 bp, 47 predicted proteins | sample ArcticOcean_MG_C_3_FD_89820 | JGI IMG/M metagenome (GOLD analysis project Ga0114999, IMG submission 89820) | Marine microbial communities from western Arctic Ocean - ArcticOcean_MG_CB8_126 | ecosystem: Environmental > Aquatic > Marine > Oceanic | place: Arctic Ocean: Canada Basin | collected...
AGACGGTCCCGGTGATGGAACCGGTGATGGAACCGTGGAACCGGAAGCGGATGATCCCGAGCCAACAGTGGAGGCTGAAAATGCTACGCCCGTAGCTACGGACTAATCAGCTTATTGAGTTCCCGAAAATAGAGTTTCCAAACGGCCCGCGACCTCCGCGGGCCGTTTGATTTTGGGAATAATTCTGAGGGTGCGTTATCCCCTGAATCGCGAGACAGGCAGCACCGCCTGATTTCAATATGAGCGATGGAGTTGAAGTCGATGGTGCGCAGTGAGGTGTTCACGATAGAGGAGTATCTGGAGGAGCTTGATCCAGATCGCCGAACAGTTATTGTGGCCATCAGAGAGTGCGTTCTGCGTAACCTCCAAGAAGGGTACGACGAGCAGATGCAGTGGGGTATGATCACGTATGAAATCCCACTCCAGACATTCCCTGACACGTACAACAAGCAGCCGCTCATGTACGCCGACATTGCTTCACAGAAGCGACACATATCGGTGTATCTCATGAACATTTACGGCAGAGAAGATCTCAAAGAGTGGTTTGAAGCTCGCTACCGTGAGTTCGGTAAAAAGCTGGATATCGGCAAGGCGTGCGTACGGTTCAAGACACTGGATGACGTTCCGCTGGAGCTCATTGGTGAAGCGATCTCAAAGAGATTAGTAGCTGATTATCTTGAGATCTATCGCGCCTCAAGATCACCACAAAAGCGCGGCTGATAGCTCTCAGAGCGCCCTGCTGGGGATGCTCGTCACCGCGGATTCTTCGAATCGACCTCTTAGCCCCTCAACCACAATTGCTGCGACCGCACCCAGAATTCCAGGTTGAATTTTATCGAGCGCATCCTGCGGGCTGTGAATTTCAGTGAAGTCGCTTCCGAACAACATTAGAATCGGTATGCCTGCAGCCTTAAAGGGGGCATGATCCCTACTGGAGTTGGCCGGAATCACTCCGCGCCGTACGGGAATATTGAGATCACTCGCGATTACTTGGGCGGCCGCCACTAACCCGGCGTCGCCGAAGAGTTCAAACTGCCCGGAGCGAAGCGTATCAAGATTGACGATGAACGCGACGCGGGCGGCATCGTCTGGCGTGAGCGAGTTCAGATAGTGCTGGCTGCCGAATAGGCCAAGCTCTTCGGAGCCGAAGACGACGATTCGCAATTCGAAGGGAAGATTTTCTTCGGCGATCTGTTCAACGATGGTTAGGACTGTCGCCACACCAGAGGCGTTGTCATTAGCGCCCGGTGAGCCAGCCACAGCATCGAAATGGGCACCCATGATGACGATGTCGTCGGTACTGTCAGGTAGCGTGGCCACCACATTCCTGTTCTGGAGTGTCTACGGCGCATCATCTAGGCGCACCGATACCTCGCCCTCAGTCATGCGCGCTCGAATTTGGTCACCGTCAACGCCGGATATGCTGTCCGAAAGGAAGTCGAATTGTTGTTCAAACGTCGCTGAAATAGGGTCCGGGAAGTTATTGGCGACGATGATTGCGACGGCACCTGCTCTTGCCGCATTGCGAGCCTTCGTCTCAAACGGGATTACTCCTCGATCGGCAAACGCGATAGCCCCTGTGAGGCCCTCAAACGGAATATCGGTAATTCCTCCCGGGCCGATATCAACCAGGCGCCCCTCCGCAGTTCCGACGATGCTTCCGCGGATCATCCTTGCACTCACGGCTGGCTCATCTGAGCCGACAAACTGAATGAACTCACCTTCTTGCTCCAGGAAATCAAACTCGAAGTCCTGAAGCTCTGCCTCATATCCCAACGCAGCCATGCGATCTTGCAGGAACTCCGCTGCCGCAAGCTCTCCGGCGCTGGCAGTGGTGCGAGGAGAAAGGTCGACCGAGAGCGTCTCAACATATTCGAGAGCTTGAGCGCCAAAGGGGTCTGTATCTGTTGATACGACCGTCGCCGTATGGGTGGGAGCCGCTTCCGATGTTGCTATTGGCTCCGTGAGCGTGGGAGTTGCGATGGCGGTCGCCAAAGTAGGCGAAGGCGTCTGGGCTGCGGCTGGAGCGGCGGAGCTATTGCCGAGGCAGAATCGCCGCCACTACATGCAACCGCCAGCGCTATGCCAACACCCAGAACCCAGAGAGAAACTTTGTTGAATTGGGTGGACGGCTGGCGAATTGGCATGATGAGGCGGTGGTTCAATCTGATCCGAATCGAGTTGGAAGGCATCCCATGAGCAAGTAGTACGCCGCGGCGGCTTGCCCGGCCCTTGAAACCATACCCGCCAATTCTCCGGAAAAGGTTAACTGAAATGAATCTCACCCCAGCCCAGATAGACCCGTGCGAGAACCACGACTGGGATTTTTCGGATCTCAGCGCGCTATTTCTGAATTGCACTCTGAAGCCATCGCCTGAGCTTTCCCACACACAGGGTCTGATCGACGTGACTCAGGCAATAATGGAGGCGAACGGCATCCCCACAGAGGTGATTCGCCCCGTCGATCATAAGGTCGCGCACGGCGTCTATCCGGACATGCGGGAGCAGGGAGCGGCTTACGACCACTGGCTGGATCTCTACGAAAAGGTGAAAGCGGACAATATTTTGGTGATTGGCACTCCAATCTGGCTGGGCGAGAAGTCCTCCGTCGTCACGCAGACTGTCGAGCGCCTCTACTCATCGTCGGGAGATCTGAACGAGCACGGGCAGTATGCGTACTACGGGCGCGTCGGCGGATGCCTGGTGACCGGCAATGAGGATGGGGCGAAGCACTGCGCCATGAATATCCTCTATTCACTGCAGTACCTGGGCTACGTGATTCCATCGCAGGCCGATGCTGCCTGGCTGAGAGAGGCCGGACTAGGCCCCTCATATCTTGATCCTCGTTCTGGCGGTCCGCAGAACGATTTCACGCAGCGAAATACAACGTTGATGACATGGAACCTGATGCGTTTCGCTCGGATGATGAAGGGCGCAGGTGGCGTGCCCGCGCACGGCAATCAGCGGTCGCTATGGGATGCCGGATGCCGGTTCGATCACCCCAACCCTGAATATCGATAGCGAAACAACGGATCTGCGAGTCTCGAGAATATGATTCGAGTCGTCACAGCGTCTATACTCCACGGACTCAGGCGGGCTTCAAACCCACCGCTACCGTAATCGTGCCGGTTGGCGCATTGCGATATTTAAAACGATCGTTGAAATCGAGTCGTCGAGGAGACGTCAGTGCACGGACTAGAAAATCTCAAGCAGCGGGTCGTCGGTGGGGAGCGCGTCGTTGGCGTGTCGGTGCGAATGACCTGGGATGGGCCGGCGATCAAAGAGATGGTCGATGATGGCAACTACGATTACGTGGCCGTCGACGCGCAGAATGGCCCACTCGATGAGCGACTGCTGGTCGAGTTCTGTCAGGCGGCGAATGCTCTGGATGTTCCTGTGCAACTGCGTATCAAGCACGCGAGCCTGGCATTCCTGGTTGGCAACATGCTGGACCTTGGCCCGTCGATGATTGAGATTCCGCAGGTTAACGAGCTCGATACCGTTCAGACGGCTTCCACCGTGTTCTACTACCCGCAGCGCGGCAAGCGTAGTTGGGGACCGGCATTCAGTCCGGGGCGGAAGGCGCACGAGGAGCGGCTGGAGTACGCCGACTGGTGGAACAGCCATGGGCTACTTTGGATGCAGTTGGAGTCGATCAGAGCTGTAACGCAGGCCAAAGACTTTGGGGATGCCGGGGCGTCGGTGGTCTCATGGGGGCCAAATGATCTGGCGTTCGATCGCGAGTCCAATCCCTTTCACCCGCTCCAGACGGATGACGACTGCATTGAGCATGTGCTTGCGCAACTCAAAGATGAAGACACTACGCTCTGCCTGCGAACCTACAGCCCCGAGCAGCAAGAGCGCTACGCTGAGATGGGCGCAACGATGTTCATGGATGAGAGCAGGTTGTTTGGAGCGCCCTCTTAGCAGGGAAACCGGCTAGAGGATCTGCAACAGGAACAGCTTGGAGCGGTCTTCTTTGGGGTTGGTGAAGAAGTGCTCCGGTGTGCCTTCTTCGACGATCTCACTGGCATCGAAGAACAGGAATCGGTCGGCAACCTCTCTGGCAAATCCCATTTCGTGGGTGACCACAAGCATTGTCATTCCTGACGAACCAGCTCAGTCATCACATCCAGCACTTCTCTGATCATCTCCGGGTCCAGCGCGGACGTTGGCTAATCGAACAGCATGATTTTTGGCCGCATGGCCAGCGCTCGCGCAATCGTTACGCGCTGCTGTTGGCCGCCGGCGAGTTGAGTCGGGAACTTGTCCGCCTGCTCCGGGATGCCAACACGCTCGAGAAGCTGCATTCCCTCGGCTTCCGCATCGCGCTTTGACAGGCCTCTCACCTTCTATGGAGCGAGCGTAATGTTCCGCAAGACTGAGAGATGAGGGAAGAGGTTGAACTGCTGGAAGACCATCCCAACTTCCGAGCGAATCTGCTCGATGTTGTGAACGCTGTCATCTAGTTCCTCCCCATCGACGACAATCCTGCTTCCATCGTGCTCCTCAAGGCGATTGATCGTCCGGATGAACGTCGACTTACCGGAGCCAGACGGTCCAAGAATAACGATCACCTCTCCCTCAGTGACCTCTACATCAATGCCCTTCAGGGCCTGGAAGTCTCCGAAGCGCTTCTCCACGCCCTCACAGACGATGATTGGCCCACTGCTGTCTGGTGAATTTGTGACTGCCACTATCTCGCCCCTATGCCAAGGTATTGTTCGATGCGGCGGGTAATTCGCGACATGCTGAATGATCCAGCCCAGAAAATAAGCCCAATGAAGATGAGCGTCTCTTTTTGCTTGCCAATGAACTGGGCCTGTGAGAACGCAGCTTTCGCTCCACCCAGAGCATCAGTGAAGCTCAGCACTGAGAACAACGTTGTATCTTTCCAAAGCGAAATCATCTGGCCCACGAGCGCGGGAATCACCGCCTTTAGCGCCTGCGGTAGAACGATGAACATCGTGACATTAAACGAGCTGAGTCCCAGCGCTTCGGCCGCCTCTTTCTGGCCCGGGTCGGCACCCTACAACCCGCCTCGTACGATCTCCGCGATGTATGCGTCGGTAAACAGGATGATGATGATCAGCGCGTTCACAATGACGTCCGTATTCAGGATATCTGGGAGGAATGCAGGTAGAACAAATCGAGCAATGAACAACCACGCGATCAGTGGGCCGCCCCGGGTGATCTCGATGATGGCAGTTGCAAACCACTTGATCACCGGCAATGAACTGGAGCATGCGAGCGCCAGGCCTATACCAAGGGGAAGCGCAAAACCAATCCCAAACGTGGCAAGCAGGATGTTTAACATTAGCCCGCCCCACAACGCCGGCTGAACTCCGTCGAAGGCGGTGATGAGCACAATGGTGCCGGGCAGCAGGATGATTTATCCAACGGCTATTGCCAGTTTCAATCGTGACTGCGTCGCAGGATTGGTTCCCGCGAATCTGACTCCAGCGTAGAGCAAGGCTGCCAACACCACGGCACCGAAAAATAGCAACCCCTGTTCACCATGGGCAATGAATATAAGGATGAATAGGACGGCGGACAAGAGCGCCATGATGTCCCGACGACTGAGGCTTGACCATGCGCCCCACGCCGCGGCGATCAATCCCATTGCGGCCCATAGCGGCGGCCACAATCGCCACTCTTCGCCCTAGGAATACCGGCCCAGGAATATGAGCCGTTTGTTGACCGAAACAACGGCCCACTCAGCGTCAATGAGCACAAAACGCAACGCGGCGAACAGAACATACCCGACGACCAGAGCAACCACGATTGTAAGTATGGAGTTGGTAACCCCGCTGAACAGGTTGTTGCGGACCCAATCTCTAGCGCGATCAATTGGCGGATGTTGAAGCTGAGTTGGTGTGTTCATTAGCGCCCTGCCAGATGGACGCGATTATTAAGAGTGTTCATGACCACAGATATGATCAGGCTCATGACTAGGTACGTCGCGAAGATGAGGATGAACATCGGTACGGCATGGCCTACGCCGTTAATTATGGTTGATCCAATCAGAACCATTTCCGGATATGCAATTGCGACCGCAAGGCTGGAGTTCTTAGTCAGGTTAAGGAACTGATTGGTCAGTGGTCGGATGGCAACGCGCATCGCCTGGGGCAACATGATCAGTGTCATTCGCTGATAGAAGTTCAACCCCAGCGCCGCTGCGGCTTCATTCTGACCGCTGGGTAGCGCCTGAATGCTTCCCCGAGTTAACGTTAGTTGTTACAAAACCTCAACTTCCAATACTGCCAATGGCTAACCAAAAGCATTTACGCCGCCAGATCGGCGAACCCGCGGTCGGATCTCTGCTCAGGCAAAGAGCTACCGTCCCTCGAACTGCGGCTTTCGCTTTTCCATGAATGCGGCGCGGCCCTCTTTGTAGTCTTCGCTGTCAAAGCAGGCTTTGACCATCGCGTCCACGGTGTCCAGATCACGGTCGTCCGGGTTCTTGGCGCCCTCGTTGATTGCAGCTTTTGCGGCTTTGACGGTGAGCGGCGCGTTGGCGGAGATCATCTGGGCTAGCTCAGAGACTGATGATTCGAGTTCATCGACGGGCACCACGCGGTTGATGAGGCCCATGTCGTATGCCTCTCCGGCGTTGAATCTGCGACCGGTGAAGAATATCTCTTTGGCCAGCGATGGACCGACGAGATCCATCAACACTTTGATGCCGCTGTACCCGTAGCCAAGCCCCAGCTTTGCCGCGGGTACACCGAACTGACCGTCGTCAGCCGCGATTCTCAAGTCTGCGGAGAGTGCAATCGCCAGACCGCCGCCAATGCAGAAGCCTCGGATCATCGCGATTAGCGGCTTCTCCAGCGTGGTTATCGCCTCGTGGGCGTCCTTGGAGTTGGCCTCGTACACCTTCACCTGCTCAGGCGTGCTGCGCAGCTTGTCGAACTCAGAAATATCGGCGCCGGAGACGAAAGCCTTATCGCCCGTACCCATCATCACAACAACTCGCACATCTTCAGAACTTGAGAAATCATTGAGGATTGTGGCGATGCCTGTCAACATGTCGAACGAGACTGCATTGCGCTTGTTGGGCTGGTTGAACGTCATCCATCCAACGCCATCTTTGACGTGCGCCAGCATCTTGTCTGTGCCGGTCTCTAGCGTGCGCGTTGGTGAATCAGACGACGCCGTTGGTGTGGTGGCCATTTATCTCCTCTGTGGTGTATCCAAGTTCTTCAAGAATGTCATCAGTGTGCTCACCCTGCTCCGGCGTTGCGGTGCGGATGGATGACGGTGTGCGGCTGAGTTTAATTGCCTGATTAACGATCTCAAACTTCCCCAGCGTTGGGTGGTCGACTTCAACGGCCATTCCCAAATGTTTGACTTGCGGATCAGCGAAAACCTGATCCATCGAATTTATTGGCCCACTAGGGCAGCCTGCCTCGTTGAAGACATTGATCCAGTACTCGCTGGTGTTGGTGCTTGTGATCTTGCCGATCTCTGCGTTCATCTCGACGCGGTTCTTAGATCGCAGATCGCCACTTGTAAATCGTTCATCCGTCATCAGTTCTGGCGCACCGAGCGCGTTGCAAAATCGCTCGTAAATAACTTGGCCCGCCACCGCGATATTGATGTGGCCGTCAGATGTGGGGAAGACGCCAGTAGGGATCCCGGTTGGATGATCATTACCGGCCGTGACCGGCACTTCACCGTCCTTAAGATATCGAGCGGCCTGGAAGTCCAACATCTGGATCTGCGCCTCCAGCAGCGAAGACTTCACCCACTGACCAATGCCAGAGGTCTCACGCTCGATGATCGCCAGCAAGATTCCCTGCGCGCAAAAGAAGCCTGCGGTCAGGTCGGCTACGGGAATGCCGACTCGCATCGGTCCTCGACCGGGCTCGCCAGTGATCGACATGAGACCGCCCATGCCCTGTGCAACCTGGTCAAAGCCAGCTCGGCTCGCATACGGCCCGTCCTGGCCGAAGCCGGAGATGCTGCCCAGGATTATGCGAGGGTTGATGCCCTCGAGCGTCTCGTAGTCAGCACCCAGACGATTCTTTACGTCGGGTCGGTAGTTCTCAACCACAACGTCGGCCTGCTCCACCAACTTGTGGAATATCTCTTTACCTGACCCGGCCTTGAGGTTCAGCGTGAGCGACCGCTTATTGCGATGAAGATTCTGAAAATCGAATCCGTGCCTCGCACCACCGAGAGCCTCTTTGCCGTCCGGCGGCACCTCGATCTTGATGACATCTGCACCCCAGTCAGCCAGTTGGCGAACGCAGGTCGGTCCGGCCCGAACGCGAGTCAGGTCCAGAACCTTAATCTTCGATAGCGGCATGCCAGTAGTTTTGGTTGCAGTAATTGTTCTGACTCCCGGGCTTCAGATGGATAAGTGTGGCCGAATAGTACAGCAGGTGGTGTGATCGCTCACGGGACGGGATGGTAAATATTCGTAGCTGACATAGTCCCGCTCAAGGTAAGGGCCTGTATCTCACGGAATGCCGGAGCATCTGACGCTGAGTTCACGCATGGAATACCTCGCCTCGTGGCGAGTATTAGTTTTGGCGGTATCTATCGTTCTATTTGTCGCGTGTGACGATGGGCGAATTGATCTCATCCCGACTGTCGATAACGTCGCACCTACTGAATCGACACAACCGCCACGTGCCGCTGTTCCTGCCACGGATGAAGTGGCCGCAACTTCGGTCATCCCACCGAAGTCTGAGTTGGACGAGATCGAAATCTCGATTGTCGAGTCGGTGAACGTGTCCGATGACCTCGCCAGCGAAGCATCTCCTCTGGGACAGACAAGTTCCAGTTCGGCAGAGGCAATTCAAAGCCTGCCACTCTCGTCTCGACCTTCAGATTCGCTCTATCCCACGGCTGATCCCATAGACAAGGTTGTCGCGCCACGCATTGGTCTACCAACTCCTGAAACCCCGCCTGCCCACGGACCGCCAACCGAAAGCGTTGGCGTTGGAACGACTATCTCCCTTGTAGTTATAAACCCGGATGGAACGATCGTCTCTACGGCGACTTTTCAGGATTGAACTATGTATGAAAACAGTCAACTGTGCTGGCACGTGTCGACAACGACCCAAATACTGAACGGAGGGCACCTTGCGAGTCTCTAGAGTGGCTATAGTTTTTGGCGGAGCAGGATTACTGGCTGCGATTGCGGTCTCCGTGATCGTGACACTGGCGTTACTGCCTGTTGCAGATACGAGTTCTGCAGCTTTGGCCTCAGACCAAGGAACCGGGCTTAATGAAGATGTAAAAGTTCATGGCGCGTGGACGATAGATGTGCGGGAGTCCGATGGAAGCCTGGTGAGACATCGGGAGTTTGATAACTCTCTGTCCGCTGTAGGAAAACATAGACTGGCCGATGTCCTGACCCGAAGTGACACAGCTGGTGGATGGGCGATATCTCTGGATGGATCTCTGAGCCCCTGTCACGATTCAAACAACATAAACAGGGGATGTGAGATAGCCGAGGCTTCAAATCCGAAGGTGAGTGATCCAACACGACCAGACGTCTTTGGAACGCTTATCAAATCTGCAAGGACCACGGTGTTTCAGCTTGATGGATATTTTATCGCTCAGATCGACGGGACTATCACTTCGGTGATCACAAATCGCGGTTCATGCTTACCGGCCGTATCACCTCAGGCATGCGAGAGTAATCCTTTCGCTGCGGCAGGTTCGGCGCAGGGGGCATTTTCCAGCCAATTCTTATCCCCGTAGATCGTGTCTCAAGGGCAATACGTGAGCATCACTGTCGAATTCACATTCTCATGATCCCTCACTTCATACCGAATATCCGCTACTCATTTTTTTCAGGAGAAGTCAAATTAGAATTGCGAAAAAGAACCCTTATTGCAGGCGCACTTTTTTCCATTCTTGCGATCGGTCTAGCGGTGATAATTACCGTTGTAATTGCGAGCCCGGCGAGTTCGATTGAGTCGGTTAGCGCATCGACAGATGGCGCGTTAGACGACGACGCAGCGATTAAGGTGCACGGTGTTTGGACCATCGACGTATTAGATGAAAGTGGGCATCTGGTTACTAGAAGGGAATTTGAAAACGCGTTAACTAGCAGAGGAAGTGAGTTTCTAGCATCATTCTTGGCGAGCAGCAGCACTTCCGGCCGATGGCGAATTGTGCTGGATAACATCACTACAGGGGGAGAGTCCATGCTTTAGTGATGCCCTCCAGATCGGTGTCTCTTGTAGTGCGATTGAGGCGGGCGGTCCTAATCTTGACAATTATTTCCATAATCTAAGTGTGGAAGTAATCAATGATGATGTAATACGTTTGTCGGGGTTCGTAATCATCCAATCTGATGGCGGTATTGATCGGGTTTCTACTTTTATGGAATTTTGCACACCCGATATTTCACCAGCTGATTGTCCCGATGTTCAGCGCAGTTCACAGGGATTCAGTAGCACAAATATCTCGCTGCTGAGTTTTTCGTAAGTGATCCATCCCGACCCAGGGCGAACCTCGGCATCCGGTGCGATTTCCGTTTGGCCTCTCTCGGTCGGGGCTTCCTTGATATGGATACTCATTCTTTCGGTCATCTCCGGCCACAGAACTATTGCAGCAGCTCAAGACGGGGCGGACTCCGGTTTCACAGCAGATGGGGACCAAAATAATGACGACATTGAGTCACCGCCCTCACTGACGCCTCTGATTGATGTCCGCGAGGCCCGGACTGTGAAGGATGGGGTCGGATAACGCCGCCAGCCGTCCTCTCACGTACCGAAGAGTTGGCGGAATCAGTACGTTTTACGAATGCCTTCCCGCTCGAAATATCTCTTACCGAGAGCGTAGTGGTGAGCGACTCATCTCAGTCCGCGGCACCGCTGGTGGTAGATATCGCAGAGTCAGTCTCAGTATTAGATGCCCCAGCTGCTGTTCCGCCTTTGGAACTCGCGCTTACTGAGCCCGTCAACATCGCGGGCAACCCGCTGCTTGTCCCTCCATTGGACATATCGCTTAGTGAACTTGTAGCGGTTTGGGACAGTCCACTATTGATCCTACCGCTGGGAATAACACTCTCCGAAGGGGTGAGTATTGCTGATGGAACTCTAGTAACACCACCACTGGGAATATCGCTCGACGAGGGGGTGAGTGTTACCGACGGGCCGCTGGTGATCTCTCCTCTGGCGCTTCTGTTAGCTGAGACTGTCCGTTCTGTCGATACGCCGTTGGCCATCTTGCCGATGGAGATTATCCTCTCGGAGGCTGTCAACCTCTCTGAAGTGCCGCTGTTGATCCCGCCTCTTGCGATCGATCTGACTGAGCCTATTTCGATTGCTGAATTGATTCAGATCGCACCGCCGCTGGCTCTCGCACTCATTGAGGCGGTGGGTGTTGTTGATCTGTCGCAAGTTGTCGGCCCTCTTGTCCTGAGCCTGACGGAACCGGTGACGATTGTTGATATCTCACGTGTTACCGGGCCGCTGTCTATAGGAATCACTGAGGCCGTTGTGGTGAGTGATTTGTTGACAACTTATGGATCGCCATTTATCGCCTGGGCTGTTTCACTTCAGGGTGTTTCGGACCAAGCGGCGTATTTCGCTGCGAACCACGCTTTGCTCATCACCGCGTACGGAGCTTCATCATCGCTGATCGTTCCAATGACGGCGTTTGGGAGCTTGCAATTCATTGACGTCAATGATGGAAACTGGCGATTCTAGGTCCGAGTGGACGGGTTCGTGCCAGTTGAACTTGAGAACTTGCTGATAGATGGACAGACAACGTTCTTCCCACCTGTCGAGCTAAGGGCCGGTCTGGTGGATGGTGATGGCGTCGTGAGCATTCGAGATATCAGCGCCGTTGCAGCGTCGTTTGATCAGGACATCAGTGGGCGGGTTGATGGGCAGGGACGCATTGTGGATATGAACGGCGACGGCCGCGTGGATATTCTGGACATATCGGCTGTCGCGTCTAACTTTGGGCAGAGCGGCTTAGTAAGTTAGCCTGACATTGAGCCATCCCCGCCGCCCGGTGGTTGATCAAAGTAGCTCTCATAATGGATGGATTTATCGGCGAAATCGCTGGATCGGTGGCCTAGCGGTTCAGGTCAGCCAGCGCTCTTGTGAATGCCTCCGCTGATGTATCAACATCCGCCTCGTCGTGCACTATCGACACATAGAACTTTGAGTCTTTGAGGATGCCATGGTTCCTGAGGTTCATCAGGAACTGCGCCTGTTTCTTAAGGTCTGACGCCAGGATGTCGCCGTAGTTGTTGACCGGCTTGTCGGTGAAGACCAGGTCGAAGACAGGGCCGTCGCCAACAATGCGGGCAGGGATGCCCAGATCAGACGCGGCTGAGCCAAGTGCGCCGCTGATCTTGTTGCTGATCTCGTGGAGGCGCTCGTATGTACCTGGTCGTTTCAACACTTCGATTGATGCTAGGCCGGCGGCGGCGGCGATGGGGTTGCCATTGAGCGTGCCGATTTGGAGCAGCGGATCATCTGATGCGGAGGGGTCGAACTCTGACATGTAACGATCACTTCCTGTGATCGCAGCCATCGCAAATCCCCCGCCAATGACCTTGCCGATGGTAGTGATGTCAGGCTGGACGCGGTAGTACTCCTGAGCGCCACCAAACGCGAGCCTGAAGCCTGTCACAACCTCGTCGAATATGAGCGGGATATCGTGTGTGAGAGTTGCCTCGCGCAAGCCCTCAAGGAAGCCGGGCGCAGGAGGAATCACGCGCTGAAACGGCTCCACGATCACGCCTGCGAGTTCGTGGCGATGATCTTCAATCAGCGACGTGACGTATTCAAGATCGTTATATGGCGCCAGCAGCATGGACTCTTCAACGGCTTTCGGGATGCCACGGCTGTCTGGGATTGGATTCGGATAGTCGGCGGTGCGTGAGGGCTTCAGTGACATCAGCGCATAGTCATGCATGCCGTGATAACCGCCCTCAAACTTGATGATCTTCTCGCGTCCGGTAGCGGCGCGAGCCAGTCGCAGAGCGTAGAGCGTGGCCTCTGTACCGGTGGTGGTGAAGCGCACTTTGTCGGCACTTGGAATGGCGCTTACGATCTGCTCCGCCAGCAGAATGGCCTTGTCGTTCATCGCAAAAAAGGTCGTACCGCCTTCAAGCGCTTCCTGCACCGCCTGCGTCACCTCAGGATGTGAGTGCCCAAGGAGCATTGGCCCTGACCCAAGCAGATAGTCGATGTACTCACGACCTTCTGGATCCCATGCTCGTCCTCCTTCGCCTTTCGCAAGAATCAACTCGCCAGTGGGATTGCCAAATGTTCCACCCGCGAGGAACTGCTTTGCCTTGGCGCGGATCTGGTCGGGAGAAGTACTCATTGGTGGCCCTTTTGTTACGCCTCTTGCTATGAAACGGGATTGCGGGAGTACTGTACTTCGATTTCGAGGAGTTGGCGCTTGGCGTCGAGTCCACCTGCGAACCCGGTGAGCGAGCCATCAGCGCCAACCACCCGGTGACACGGCAGGACTATCGACACGGGATTGCGCCCGTTTGCGGCGCCAATTGCTCGTACCGCTTTTGGTCGGCCGATTCGCTTAGCCTGCTCGCCATAAGTAGCTGTCTGGCCATAGGGGATCGACGCCAGGCTTCGCCACGCGAGTTGCTGGAATTCCGTGCCTCGGAGATCAAGCGGAAGATCGAAATCGGTGCGGTGTCCAGCGAAGTATTCCTGCAACTGAGTGACGATGCGCGTGAGAATCGGGTTATCAGTGGATTCAGCGATAGGAGAGGGCAGCTTGACGCGCCTTGGCTCATCATCGGGCCATAGCACCGCTCGAAGGCCGATATCAGTGGCGACAAGCGTCAGCTTGCCAACCGGGCTATCAAATGAGGTTTTGTAGTGTTGTTGTTCTGCCATTGTCAGGTCATCCAGAATGTTACTAGTGTGACATCTGATGAAATCTTAGGCGTGGATCAAGCCATTTCATGGACATATCTGGACCTATAGTTTCGAGAGGTTTCATTGTGTCCAAATATGTCTACATCTGAAGCCGTATCCGATGCAGAATGATACTTCCAGAGCTTGGTGAGCGTGCAGTCAACGCGGTGTTCACAACTGGCATCTACTGCCGGGCGGGATGCGCAGGACGGGCACTGCCGGGTAATCGAGCCGAGTACTCTTCTGCGTTCGCTGCTGAGGCGGCAGGGTTTCGCGCATGTCTGCGGTGTCGGCCTGACCGACGAGTGAACACGCTGGTGGGCGGGAGCACTCCGGAGATTGTCCAACAGGTGTTGGCGCTGATCTCCGAAGGACATATGGACGGTGATAACACGCTCGACCTCGCCGCCAAAATAGGCGTGAGCACTCGACATCTTTCACGACTATTTGAGCGCAACATTGGAGCCACACCAGCACAGGTAGCTCAATCACGACGCGCTCATTTCGCCCGACGATTGCTGGATGAGATCGATCTCAAGATGGGCGAAGTGGCGTTCGCTTCCGGGTTCCAGAGTGTCCGCCATATGAATCGGGTCATGCTAGGCACGTTCCGGTTTACGCCAACACATCTGCGTAAGAAGCGCCGGGTTAGCGACCGGCTCGTGGCAGACGGTGGGCTGAAGCTGAGACTCCCCACTCCCGATGGCTATGACTTTGAGGCAGCGGTGAATTTCCTTGAACCACGCCTCATCCCCGGAGTCGAGTCAATATCCGATGGCATCTACCGCCGAGTCACCGACAACTGCGGGTTCCCCGGAGTCGTTGAGGTCGCCCACAGCAGCATCGGGAATCACTTGGAGCTGACCGCCCACCTGCCCACGTATGCGGGACTTCTGAACGACGTGGGGCGTGTCCACTCCCTACTGGGCCTGAGCATCGATACTTCGGACGCATATGACGCGTTGTCCAATGACGAGTTGATCGGTCCGTTAGTACAAGCGTCGAAGAGACTGCCATATATCGGTCCATGGGACCTCTTCGAAACATCGATCAGAGTAATCGTTGGTCAACAGGTCTCGGTGAGCGCCGCAAGTCAACTTGCCGGGAAGCTCGCTCGGCAATTCGGGCGCGCCGTACCCGGATTGGGCGAATACGACCTGAGTCATTTATTTCCAAATGCATCAGAACTGGCTCTGGCCGACATTACGGACTTCGGCATGCCAGCGTCCAGGATCAGGACGATTACGGAGTTCTCGCGAGCCGTTGCTGAGGGCGTTGTTGATCTCTACTCCCATGATGGGTTGCCAGAACTGCTGACTCAGTTGGAGCGTGTCCCCGGCATAGGCCCGTGGACGTCCAACCTGATTGCCCTTCGAGTGTTTGGCCACATGGAGGCATTCCCTTCCGGGGATATCGGGCTACAGCGCGCTGCAGGGCGGTTGGTTGGGCGGGATCGGGTCCGTGGCGATGAACTTGAGGCAATGGCCGAGCGGTGGCGGCCTTGGCGAGGGCTGGCTGCAAGCGTGTTGTGGATGAGATAGGGGCGAATGTCAGGGGCCTGAGCTCCCTGTGAAATCGTCGCCGAGGGCTACTTTGAACTGTCATTCTGAGGCCCCGTGAAGAATCTCAGTGTGATGCGCCGTGTGCGGTTCGACTAGGCGTATCCATTCATTCGACGCTGAGATTCTTCGCGGAACCTCAGAATGACACAAGGTCGCATTGTGCGTTGGTGCAAATGATAGGTGTGTGGCGATCATGGCTTCGTCCTACCCATCCCAAAACGCGAAACGGGCGCCCAAATGAGCGCCCGTTCCATTCATTACACCGTATCGGCTAGCCGACGGGCATCTGTCGATTGGTCATCTTGCGGCCAATCGCTGCCTTCTCTTCCCCGCCGCCGGAGAAGATCGCGCAGCCCCAGTCCAGGAGCGTCTGAATGTTCTCCTGGTGGGACTTGCTGGGGTCGTTCCATGAACTCAGGAACTTGATCCCGTTGGCGTCGCATGCATTCTTAATCATGATGCGAGCGCGGTCCATGTCGTCCTCGTATGGTGGGTCGTGTGCGTCAGGGTTGCCAAATGACATACCCATGTCGCCAGGACCCCACTCTGCGAAACCAAGCCCAGGGACTCGACAGATCGCATCGGCGTTGACCATCGACTCCTGGTTCTCAAGCTTCAGGCCAAGCAGAAGCTCGCCGTCAGGGTTGAGTGGCCAGGGGTCTGCGATCTCCGTGTAGCGCTGTGGTGAAATGCCCCAGATCTCGGCTGGTTGGCTCTGTCCGCCTGCGCCGCGCTGTCCCTCGCCGAGGCCCTCGCGACCCTCCTTGTGGAACGGGTATCGGCACTCCTCGATGAACGCTCGAACGGCGTCGGCCTGTCGTGCGTGTGTGTGGAGAATTCCGTGGACTCCTGCTGAGAGCACCTGTCGGACCTGCCATGCGTTGGCGCGCATTTCGGCAACCGTGCGGCAGTTTGAAGGCAGTGTTGAGATAACTGCGGGCGTGCGGTGACCGGCCTTTGTTGGTCCGCCAGCTACGAGGCCCTTCATGAAAGCCGTTAGTCCCACTACGTCAAATGCGTGGTGCTCAAAATCTGTGATCATGAAGTCGGCCCAGGTGCCTGCCTGCTTGACTCCATTTTCATACGTCAAATCACCGGTTCCGGTGTAGTAAGCGGGCTCACCCGCCTCAAATAGATCAATAACCCTGTTGATGTGCTGTGCCATCGTGTCTCCTGACAGTCACCGGCGCGTCGCAGGATACGAAGCCGGATCAAAATTGATTGGTTCTGCGGCGGCTATCTTATTCCCCTGCGCAAGAGTCGTGAAACTGGGGGTACAAAATCATTACGCAGGACGACAGTCTGTGGGACGATTCTGAATGAACAATTTAGCGACAGCAATCCGGCAGGTTTTGATCCCTGCAGGTCTCAAAAAGGCTCTAAATCCTTAAATGATGATTGGCGAAATCGCCGCACTATCTAACGCTGCTGTTTGGGCGCTCACTGGCGTCGTCACAAAATCTATTGATCGTGACGTGCGGCCTGTCCACATCGTCACGGCACACGCGTGGTTGGGCATCACCATCTTTTTGATCGCCGGATTGGCAACCGGAAAGATCGACGACCTGTTCAACACTCCCACGAGATCGGTTTTAATTCTGGGGGGTGGCGCGCTATTTAACACCCTCGGATCACTCGTGTTCTGGATGGCGATCACCAGGGGCAGCGTCAGCAAGGTCTACCCCACAACGCAGAGCTTGTTCATTCTAGTGTCGATTCTCACGAGTTGGGCCGTGTTGGGCGAGTCCCCTGGGATTGGCATAGCGGCAGGAGCGCCATTGATCATTGGTGGTGTGGTGCTATTGAACTGGCGCACGCAGAACGCTGGTGGCGCAGGTGACTCTGAAGGCGGACTTACGGTGCCGTTGCTGGCAATGGCGGCTGCGTTGCTCTGGTCGGCAGCATTTGTAACCGCAGCAGAAGCCCTAAAAGATACAGAGCCACTTGCCGGCGCAACGATTCGAAACATCGTGCCAGCAATCACATATCTGATGGTCACAATCTTCATGCCATCAAGCCGGCTCACCAGGGTTCCAAGAGTTGCGTATCCGCGCATTCTGCTCAGCGGTGTGTTCTTTGCCTACGGCGCGTTCTCATTTGTGTTTGCTTTGGATCGAGCGCCAGCAGGCGTTGTAGCGGTGCTGATCAACACTGCTCCAATGTGGGCGCTGGCGCTCTCATTCGTATTTCTGGGCGAACGCCTGACAAAGTTCAGCGTGATTGGCGTTGGGTTCAGCTTGTTGGGGATCGTCGCTGTTCTGGCGTTTGGATAAGGCTATCGAGTCGGATTATTCGAAACAGGGACCACCAAATCCAGGGCTAATGCGGCTACAGTTGCGTAGCGAATTATCTAGTAGCCCCTAACAAACACAAAACAGGATTGAGAGTGATCCAGACATGAAACTCGCAGAGTTGGTCGTCGGCGACGCAAAGAGGCGTGGGATCGACCACATGTTTGGGATTCCCGGAAGTGGGTTTCCGCTGGATGTGTTGGAGGCCGGGCGTACCGGCGGGGTTGATCTGGTCCTCACGGCGCACGAATCATCAGCCGCGATAGCTGCTGCCTACTACGGCGCAATGAAAGGCAGTCCTGGGATTACAATCTCGGTGAAGGGCGTTGGCGCTGGCAACGTGGTCGGTGGCGCAGTGAATGCCTACTTTGAGCGAATGGCGGTTCTTTGCATCAGCGAGTCTGGTGATCCCAACTCCACAACAGAACTGGTACAGATCGTCAATCATGATGAGATGTTTGGCGCGATCGCGAAGTTGCAGCGAACGGTCACGCATAAATCTGCAGCGGAGTCACTTCAACGTGCGGTGTTTGAAGCAGGCGATGGACGACCGGGCCCGGCAGTTCTCAACGTAACCGGCGCGATGGCTGAGGGTGACGTTGGAGATGTTCTCCCTGATCTGCCATCGGCGATTGCGGGGGAGCCTGACATCACGGCGCTGACTCGACTAGCGGAGGCCGTGAACGGTGCTGGAAAAGTGGTGGTGATCGCCGGGGCCGATGTGGCGCGTCATGGCGCTATCAGCGAACTGGCTGCATACGTAGAACACATTGGTGCTGCCGTGCTCACAAGCATGGACGCCCGAGGACTGTTCCCGGAATCTGATCCGCGCTGGGCCGGACTTCATATCGGCGGATACGCACCGAATCACATCGAGACAGACATCGTTGCCGCAGCCGATCTGGTGCTGTTGGTGGGCGTGGACGCCATGATGACCCACTCGCCATGGGGCTTCGACGTGCCAACGGCGGAACTCGTCGCTCGGCCTGAGTACGCCACGATGTCTCCAAGTCCTGCCGTCAGAGTGGATGGTGACCTCAAGGCGTCGCTCGTCCATCTGATGAAAGAATCGAACCCATCTGGCGATGGCTTCTCAACCGATGAGATATCGGAAACCAAAGACGTAATCCTGAAGCTCTTTGAACGGCCTTCAGTGGCTAAGTTCGCACAGCAAGACATCATTGAGATATCGAGGCGATTGCTACCCGATGACGGTGTGTTGGTCTCCGAGACAGGGGCGTTCGTGCGCTTCCTGGAGCATCTGTGGCCAGTTGATCGGCCAAACACGTTTCTGGGCACGTCGGGTGGTCGCACTATGGGCCTGATGATCCCGGCCGCGCTGGGCGCGAAGCTCGCCCGCCCTGATCTACCGATGATCGGCATCGGCGCAGACGGCAGCACATTGATGCGGCTAGGCGAGCTTGAGTCGTTCGCCAGAACCGGCGTTGCGATGCCGCTGATCATCATCAATGACCAAGCGCTTGGCACCATGAAGTCACGGCAAAAGTCTCGTGGCATGGTCGACCATGGGCTTGATCTCCAGCCCGTAAACTTCGCACGGATAGCACAGGCGGTTGGACTGAACGGTATGGTTGTCGACTCCCCCGAGCAGTTTGAAACGGCGCTCTCAGCCGCCTTCGATGCAGACAAGTCAACCGTCATCGATGCGCGGGTAGACCCGCAGCCATACTGGGACTCATTCGGGCCATCCATAGGCGTGATCGACGACGCGTAGGGTCCCAATCCAGCGAAAAGCACAAGTAGAACAAGCACAGCACAGGATAAAGAGATGCTCGATTTCATTATCAAGAACGGCACGGTGATCGACGGGACAGGAACGCCAGGGTTCATCGCTGACGTTGGCATTCAAGGCGACACTATCGTGGAAGTGGCTCAGGCAGGGCAGTTGACCGCTGACGCTGCACAGATAATCGATGCAACGGGATCTGTTGTGACTCCGGGATTCATCGATCTACATACGCACTCAGACTCGTCGTTCCTGATCGATGCCCATGCCGACTCCAAGCTGACGCAGGGCGTGACGCTGGAACTGTTCGGCAACTGCGGAATGAGCTTCTGCGCACCGTTGATTGGCATGGCGCGTGATCAGTTCAACGAACGGATGGATCGCGCCGGAGACACGCTGGAGCCAACGTGGACCGATTTTGATGGCTACCTGAGCGCGCTTGAAGCCGCCGGTTCGACGATTAACGTTGCGACGCAAGTGGGCCACGGTACTGTCCGCGCTGCAGTGCTCGGCATGGATACACGCGCGCCCGAGCCGCAAGAGCTAGATCGCATTGAGCAGCTCACGGCCGAAAGCCTGGACGCCGGTGCCCTGGGTGTCTCGACTGGCCTCTGGTACGCGCCGGGCTCGTATTCGCTAACGGACGAAGTAATCAAATTCGCTACACCGGCTGCAGAACGCGGCAAGCTCTACTCGTCGCATATTCGATCTGAAGCAGACGATTTGAGTGGGCTGTTCCCGGCGCACGCCGAGGCGATCGAAATAGGGCGGAGGACTGGTGGCCGCATCCAGATTTCACACGTGAAAGCCGTTGGCCCCAAGTTCTGGGGCCGCGGGCACGAATTGCTTGAGGGTATGGCGCGAGCACGGCAGGAGGGGATAGACGTTGCGGGTGATCAGTACCCGTACGCCTGGTCCAGCACCGGATTCTCCGGCGCAATGTTTGGTCGATGGGCGCTTGTTGGTGGTCGCCAGAAGACGCTTGAGCGGCTGGCCGACGACGATATCCGAGCACGCATCCGGGTTGACGTTGACTACTACATCAACCGAAACCACGATGCCCACGGCTGCGTGATCGCAAGCTTCCCGCCAAATCAGTCACTTGAAGGCCGCAGCCTGCAAGACGTAGCTGATGAGTGGTCTGTCACGCCGCAGGAGGCTGCGCTACGGCTCTATGAGGAGTCTGAAGGCTCGTATGTCCTGCACTCGATGGAAGATAAAGACGTGTACGACATCGCAGCTGATCCGTACGTCACCGTTGCATCTGACGGCAGTTCACTGCGTGATGAGGGTCCACTTTCCTCCGGGAAGCCGCACCCCCGCAGTTACGGCACCAACACGCGCTATATCGAGCACATGGTGCTAGAAAAGAAACTCGTTTCGCTGGAGGAAGCGATCAGGAAGATGACTTTGCTGTCTGCGCAGCGCCTCGGTCTCACACGCCGCGGTCGCATTGGTGTTGGCCAGATCGCGGATGTGCTGGTGTTCAATCCGGAAAATCTTCGAGAGCATGCCACGTTTGAGGATCCACACCAGTACTCAACGGGCATGGAGCATGTGCTGGTGAACGGCAAAGCGGCGATTTCAGATGGCAATGTCACTTCAGACTTACATGGCCGCGTACTGCGCAGCCAGAACTCCTAAAACCAGACTTCCTTAACAAAGAGGGTAACTATAAATGAGTGATCCAGGACAAGAAGCAATCGACGCGTTCATGCGATGGGCCGATGGCTTCAACAATCGGGATGTGCCAGCCATGTTGGCGGAGATGCACTTCCCGCATATGCGGCTATCTGGCAGTGAGTTCCAGACATGGGAGACGCCAGAAGACTTCGCTCGCCCACAGGATGATATGACCAGAGAACTGAGAGCCGAGGGATGGCACATCACGATTACGAAGTCGATAGAGGCAATTCAGGCCGGTCCAGGCAAGGCGCACCTCAAGATTCGGCAGTCACGTCAGCACATGGATGGCTCTGAGTACAACGGATTCGATACACTCTGGCTCTTCACAAAAATCGATGGCAAGTGGGGCGTCCAGTTCAGGTCGTCATTCCTTGCCAACGCCGTCCAGGGGTTTGGTGCTAGCGAGCCGAAGTTCTAGCCACCGACCACGTTCTAGTTCGAGACCAGAAACTTAGCCGGTAATCGGGTGTACTATGCTGCGTACTCGTTCCTCTGCCAATCTCGGCATAGATCCGTACGTGTATTGATCAGTTCTGGAGACAAAAATGAAACTGCTTTTCTTTGATGACTTTCGACTGGGCGTTCTCAAAGGCGACAACGTTGTCGATGTGACGTCTGTTGCTGAGGGCATTCCTCACATCACGCCGCACCAGATGATTGCTGGACTGATCGAGAATTTTGACGACTACCGAGGCAAGCTAGAGGCCGCGGTTGCTGCATCTGACGGCGTGCCGGAATCCAGCGTTACGCTGCGACCGCCATTGCCACACCCATCAAACATCGCCTGCATGGCGGTCAACTACATGGAAGACGGTACCCGCTCGGAGCCGGCGCCAATCAACGCATTTTCCAAGGCGCCTACCGCAGTGATTACATCAGGCGGCACGATGGTTCTACCAGACGCCCCTGCGACGATCTTTGAAGGCGAAGCTGAGATGGCCCTGGTCATCGGCAAGACGGCAACCAACGTGGCCGCCGCCGATGCTTTCGACCACATCTTTGGCTACATGAACTTCGTCGACGGATCAGCACGTGGCCTCCACGCCGCGGCTGCATTCCACGCAATGAAGTCACGCGACACATTCGCACCAATCGGCCCGTACATCGTCACCAAGGACGAAATCGCAGACCCGCAGAAGCTCCACGTGCAGCTCTGGAACAATGGTGAAATCCAGCAGGACTTCAACACAGACGATATGGCCCACCAGATCGCCCGTTGCGTTGAGTACATCACTGCGATTCACACACTTGAGCCGGGCGACATTCTCGCCACAGGCACAAACCACGGTGGCCTCAACCCGTTCCAGGATGGCGAGCACATCGAGCTAGAGGTAGAAGGCCTCGGCCGACTGAGCTTCGGCATCAAGGACGACCTGAAGCGAACCTGGAAGCGCGAGACCCGCCACGACAGGGCAGACCAGGGCTTCGACGACGCCACACCACAGGTAAGCGGGAAGTACGCGTAGGCAGGCCACAGTCGGTACAACGTCTGATTAATTTGGATGGGCGCTCCATGTGGAGCGCCCGTTTTCATTAAACACTCCGGCGTATACTGCCGCCGGACGGGGAGCTTGACTCCAGCCAGTGTCTTTTCACCACCGTTTCGACAGGATCCAGAATGCCCGCAATAACCGGCGTCGAGTTCAGACAGTTCTCTGCAAATCACCACAACGCCCAGCGCAACTGGCTGCTGGTGAAGCTAAACACCGATGATCCGAAGCTCTTCGGTATTGGTGATGCTAGCCCGATGGAGGACGAAGAGGAGGTCAAAGGTCTCATCACGGCGTGGACAGATAAGTATCTGGTGGGCAAGGATCCACTGGATTCTGAAGTTCTCTGGACCACGATGTACCACGACCCTCATGCACGCGGCGGGAGACTTGGGACAACCGCAATCTCAGGAATCGATATCGCGCTGTGGGATTTGAAGGGCAAAATACTGGATACGCCCGTGTACCAGCTTCTTGGCGGTGCACATCGCAAGAAGATCCGGGTGTACGCCAATGGCTGGTACACGAACCCCGGCACACCAGCGCAGAATGCCGAAGAGGCAAAAGTGGTGGTTGGCATGGGCTACACGGCCATGAAGTTCGACCCGTTTGGGCAGGATAATCATTACAAGATATCGCTGAAGGAAGCACAGCTAGCGGAAGATCGCGTCGCTGCGGTCAGGCAGGCGGTGGGCCCTGAAATCGACATCCTGGTTGAGGCGCACGCCAAGTTTGACGTGATGAACGCCATCCAGCTGGGCAAGCGTCTGGAGGAGTACCGACCGCTGTTCTATGAAGAGCCAGTATCAGAAGAGCGCGTGTCTGAACTTCTGGAAGTTCGCCGCAAGGTCAACATCCCGATCGCCACAGGCGAGCGTCTTTACACAAAGTTCCCCTTCGCAGAGATCATCGAACGTCACGCCGCCGACGTGCTGCAGCCAGACATCGCCAACGCAGGAGGAATCACTGAACTAAAGAAGATCGCCATCATCGCAGAGTCGAAACACATCACCATGGCGCCCCACAACGTCTGCTCGCCGGTTGGCGCGATGGCGGAGATGCACCTCGACGCGTCGATCATCAACTTTGAGATCCAGGAGTACCACGCCGAGTTCTACACGGAGCACTACTTCGCCGTGACGAAAGGGTTCGTCCGGCAAGAAGATGGCTACGTGACTCTGGGCGACGCCCCGGGCCTGGGACTTGAGCTAGACGATGATGTAATCGCAGCGCATCCGCCACTGAAGAAAGTGACGGCACGCGGCGGCAAGGTGAAGGGTATCTAGGCTGACCGCTGGGGATGCTGCCAGCCTTCGACCATCTCAGGATGGCTACCCTGGCGCGCTTGAACAGGTTTTCTCACTGGACAGGCGGCATGAGCCAATCGACGCGAGGAAAGGTTCCCTGAGGCCCTCGAAGGACACTTTCCCGGCGTACGGCCGACAATATCGAGACCCCAGGGATACTCCCCGTAGCGTTGCTATAACGGGCGCGTCTACGACCCAGCCAGTCTCGAGTGGGTGATGATCCGTGACCGGTCTGTGTCCGTTAGAAACGGCTCAATCTTCGTGATGAACTGCGCCATCGTGTCGGATATGTCACCGCTGTTGTCTACGGTAATCTTGTTGCCGAGCAGCGACGAGGCAATGATCTCGCCGAAGCGAGATTTCACCTTGTCGATGTCGCCTTCACTGATGATCCCGTTCTCGTGTGGGTCGTTCTTCATGCGCTGGGCAATTACATCGGTGTCAGCGGTGAAGTCGACGATTACGGTGTCCTTCGTGAACCCGAGAATCGTGTTCTCCACCTGGTGCGCCACCAGTTCGCGATCATGAGGCTCGCCTCTGCCGCCGTAGCCGAAGAACATTGGAGCGTAGACGGCCTCTTCGATGTGGCCGCCGACGATCATGCCATCGTGCTGGTTAAACGTGTTGGCCTGCACGTGATAGTAGAGGCTATGGCGCTGGTGCATCTCCTTGAACTTGGGCGACGCCTGTAGCAACCACGCCTGCTCCTCAGACGTCGTGTCATCGGGATGGCCTGACGTGTGTGGGATCTTCCAGTGTTCGTGAATCAGCGAAAATCGGGTGCCCATATTCTCGAACATCCAGTCATCTATAGCGTGAGCAAGAGTCGTTCCACCTGCGTATTCGCAACCAGCCAGCAGTAGCCGCATCTGTTTTCTCCCTGAGTTGTGTAAATGCCGGGCCATTGTAGGGCCTGAAAACAGGCCGTGGTTGACTCACAACGCCAGCCCGATACTCGTGTAACCTCTGCGCCGTCACAGAGACACGCGCTACAGCACCGCCACATCATCGGGAGATCCAGCATGAAGATCAAGCAAATTAGAGTTGTAAACGTGGACATCCCGGTCACGCCACCGAAGTCGAAGTCGAGACGTCCCGCCGCCAACAAAGTCTCTGCAAGGCGGGCACTGCCGATCAACTACTACCCGGAGTTCGGGACCGAGTTTGGCTCTATGCCTGGCGCACGCTCTGCCGACGGTGGGTCAGGTGAAGTGTGGGTGCAAGTGATCGCGGAAGACGGCACGTACGGCCTTGGCCAGTGCAGCTTTGGCGAGCCGGTGGCATCAATCATCGACTACCACTACGCACCACTGCTCGAAGGCCGTGACCCTCTGGCGATCGAATTCCTGAACGATCTGATGTGGCGCTCGTCCATGAACTTCGGTCCCGGCGGCGTTGCTGCGGCCGCCCGTGCAGGCGTTGACCTGGCGCTGTGGGACCTGAAGGGCAAGTTGCTGGACGTGCCGGTCTACAGCCTGCTGGGCGGGCCGTGCCGCGACAAGATTCTGCTGTACGCAACATGTGACGACCTCGACTGGTCGCAAGAACTCGGCTTCAAAGCGTTCAAAGTTAGCAACCCGGCCCACTATGTGATGGGACTAGATGGCGTGAACCTTGCTGAAGAACACATCGCCAAGTCACGTGATGCCGTTGGACCTGACGCCGAGCTGATGTACAACCCGGTCAGTTCATTCAACGTCGAATTCGCCATCAGAGTCGCCGACCGACTCCGTCCCTATAACCTGCGCTGGTTCGAGGAGCCGCTGATCCCCAGCGATCTGGAAGGCTACGTAGAACTCAAGAAAGCGGTTAACTGGGTCCCTATCGCCACCGGAGAGCATCACCGAAGCAGGCAGGAGTTCCGGCAACTGGTCGAGCAGCGATCGGTCGATATCATGCAGCCAGACATGAAGTTGGCAGGTGGCTTGAGCGAGATCATGAAGATCTACACAATCGCCGAGGCAGCAGGCCTCATCACCGTCCCCCACGCCGGCGCCGGAACACCGTGGGGCCAGCACTTCGCATTTGCAGCACCAGAATCGCCAATCGCCGAGTTCTGGATGGGTTCAGACCCCGGCATCCCACTGGATGAAGTCTGCCCAATCCCCGGTATGCCAATGCCAAAAGACGGCTACGTAGTCCCCTCAGACGCCCCGGGCTTCGGCATGGAGATCAAGGACGAGTGGATCAGTCCATGGGACCACATGGCAGCGGCGCGGATACGCGGGATCGGGTGAGGGAGTCCCGGTGTGCCCGTAACTGTTATCGTCGGAACCTCAGGAACTCCGGCGCATTGGTACCCGCCTGATTTCCGTAATGCGTGTACGGATTATCCCAACTCTCAATGCGGTCGTTCGCAATAACGCCACGTGGAATCTGGAACACCCCGTTGGAGAGTTGCCAGTAGATCATGTAATCGGCCGTGTTCATGTGCTCTCGTTCACGGAACGATGTATTTGGCGATGAGTAGATCGAGAAGTACTGGCTCGATAGGTAGGGCGTCTCGAAACCAACACCCTATCCGGGACGGCTGATCGAGCTATCCACTGGGGGTATGGCCAGTCCAGTGGGGGCACATTCGAATTTACATCGCCATTCTTGAGAACAGGAAAGAACTGTTCACGTCTTCGCATTCGGGGGCCGACGATCCCGCCTTAGTCCTCATTAAGCAGGCTGGCGCTGATCCCAAGTCTCTGCCATGTTGTATTGATGGTGTCTCCGACATCCAGGCTGACTTCTCCAGCTTCAGCAACATATATTTGCAGCGACAACTTGTCGCCCATGCTAGGCCGCCATCCCCCGACCAACGGATACCCAGCGGCGTCCAGTAACGCTCCTGCCGAAACCAGATCATCGTCAGCCAGAGCGTATGGGACAGACTGCTGCGAACTATTTGTGGCAATTCGGTATCCATCATGCGACGAGTTTCGCTCTCGCGATCTGGATCCCATCCCGGATACTCCGGTCCCATATACTCGGAGTAGAGCGGGAGTCCAATACCGCCCAGGAACTCCCCGTTGATCCCTTCGCGGTCAATCGCCGTTCCCAGCGCAAGTCTGACGAGCCTGGCCTGCTCCATGTCGGTCATGCCGGGCGGGTTGTCTGTGTCTGTGTACCGCACCTCGTCAGGATGCGACTCCTGCCACGGATCAGCTATCCACGGGAGGTCTTCATCGTATGGTGGGCTGTCCCAGGGGGATCCAACTCCTCGCCGGTACGGGCGTGTGTCTCCTCCCGAGGTTCCCGGGATAGAGGATGGACTGACCAACGTAGTTGCCCGGTTGCGTTTCCAGGAAGCGGAAGCCTTCATCGATCAATTCCGGAACCCGTTTGAAGTACATTGCCGCCATGTCGGTCTGTCCGCTGCGTAGCATGTCGGTTCGTGATTGCGGATCTGGGACCGAGATGGTTGTCAGTGAAAGGATTTCCGATAAATGCCGCCAGTGAGTTCCTAGCGCCTTTATCCTGGTCCGATCTCCAGAGATATATAAGTCCTGGCGGAAGGGACCGGTATCGACTTTGTTGGACAGCGCCCAATCAAGTCCCATGAGGTTTATCCAGCGGCGAAAATACGGACCGCTCGCGGCACCTAGAATCCAAAATTGCGAGAGAGGGAGTCCGAAGTAAACGGGGGAAACAAGTGCAATTTCAAAAGTTGAATCGTCGATCGTCTTCGCTTCGTTCAACACTACAGCGAAATCGCCAGCATCGGGACAGTGGACTCAATATTCGTGTTTGAGTTCGTTGAATTTATCCATGCGACTAAATCTTCGGCAACCAGGTCGCCAAACTGGGCATCGAGGTCCTCTTGCCCTGTTGGTGCATGCCATGGAATACCTGATTCGATCTCAATGGTGACTTTTATGCCCTCCGGATAGACCTCCCACGTTTTCGCCAACTGAGGTGACATGGGATCGCCGTCTTCGCCCATCACGAACAGGTACTCTTCCACTCCCCTTGGCTCACGAACCTCTGAGGGGTGCACGTAACGATAAAACGAATACAGGGACTGCATTCCCGGAACCGCGTACATCACACTCCCACTTGGCCCTACTGGCGTCGGCGGCGGCGTGGCGGTCGGTATGGCTGTCGGTATCGCGGTGGCCGTAGGAGATGGAGTCTCGGTCGCCTTAACTGGCTGCAACATTGGTGCTGATGCGTCATCACCAGTGCAGCCGACTGCGACCAGAAGGCCAACGGTTACAGCAATTTTCAGTACAGCGAAATGCATCATAGGACTCGCCCAACAAGCTAGACAGGCACCCTCGCGAAGCGCCCACTGATGTTCCCCAAAACGAGCAGTACTTAATCAGACTTGAGACGTCGGTGCAACGCGGCTACACGTGCCTATAATGTGGCCGCTGGTTCATACGACGCAAATCTACCCACCTGAAGGGGCTCCCAACGTGGCAAATCGACTCGACGGCAAAGTAGCGGTTATTACCGGAGGCAACAGCGGAATAGGGGAGGGCACGGCCCATCTGTTCGCCCAGGAAGGCGCAAAGGTCATCATCATGGCTCGCCGCGATGACGAGGGTAAGGCAGTCGAGGCGTCGATAAGGGCCGAGGGTGGCGAGGCTACGTTTATCGCATGCGACGTTGGCGATGAGGAGATGGTGAACGCCGCTGTTGCACAGGCCGTTGAGACCTACGGCGGAATCGATATTCTGTTCAACAATGCTGGAGGCGGTGGGCGTGAGCACTTTCCTAACGAAAGTAGCTCAGAGTTCTCCCGGGTGATCAACACCAATCTGAATGGCACGCTCTACGTGAGCCAGGCCGTGTGGCCTCACCTGCTTAAATCCGGTGGCGGTGCTGTGGTCAACATGTCGTCGGTCGCTGCAACCCGAGGAACCAGCCCCAAGATGCATGAGAAGTTTGGCTCAACTTCATCTTCATACTGGGCGGCAAAGGCCGGGGTCGACGCAATGACTCGCTACATGGCCGGAATTGGTGGCGCAGAAAAGATCAGGGTAAACGGTCTACGTCCGGGACAGATCATGACTCCCGGTGCCACACGTGGGACGATCACAGACCCGGACGGTGGACACCACGCATTCGAGTCGATGTTTGATCTAATGCAGATGCTTGAAGGCCCTGGCTATCCGATAGATGTAGCCAATTTGGTGCTATTCCTAGTATCTGAAGAGTCACGATTCATCACAGGCCAGATCATCCACATCGACGGCGGAGTTCCGGTGAAGATCTAGCTCACCGCCAGTCTCGTTGGCCGCTGAGGCCGCGATCGGGTTGGGGTTCGTATGTGGGCTCTGGTATTCCAATCAGTTGCCCATTCTCGGCCCGGGCCTCGTCTCCGCCGTATAGCTCTCTGGCCATTAGCGCCTCTAGTTCCTCCGTCACTTCTGTGAGTTCTGGTGTGCCGTACAGGTCGTGCATTTCCTGGCGGTCGTCGTCCAGGTTGAACAGCTGTCGCCGGTTGCCGTCGGGGTAGTAGATCAGTTTGTACGCACCCTTGCGCACCATCCGTATTGCCGCAGGCCCGTCGTTGTGCTCACCGTAGAGATGTGTGCGCTGAGGTTCACCAACCAATGACTCTCCTTCAACTGTCGATCAATCACAGCGTCCCAATCGATGGCGAGACGCTCGGCAATCCAACCTGGCTCCTCCGGCGGTGGCGATTCGTCGCTGGGCGGTGTCGGCTAATACACCCTGTCGGGTGTCGTGATGGACGGAGCCGACGGCGGGCGCGTCGCAACTGGAGCACGGCTGGCCACGTCAGGGTCTATAGCAACCTCAATTCCATGCGATCGCAATGCGTCCTTAAGTCCGCCCAGCTCAGAGCGCAGGCTTGTGAGTTTCGCCACCACGTTGGCGTAATTAGGGTCCGATGGAAGTGGCCGCAACGCCTCATCGCAACCAACGCAGAAATTGTTGTCTTCGGGGTTTTCGACGGAACCCGCCGGGCATTTCATCTGTTTGCTATCGCTTGATTAGGAGCGGAAGTAAGTTGAATTGGTGTTGAACAGTGCCAGTGAGACTTCCCTGCCAAAATTACATTGTTTACTCAATAAGTGATCCAGGTCGCGCTCCAGAGTTCCTTCATCGGGTGGCCGGGAAGTAACTGAAATAACAGGGAGGGTGCGAGTGTGGTCCGGACGGGCTATGTAGTTTGGAGAGCCTTTGTGGGCTCGAGGCGCGCTGCTCGCATGGCGGGATAGAGCCCCGCTATTCCCCGGATGACCAGAACTGCCGCGATGCCACCAATCACAGCCTCCGGTAGCACGAGTGTCGACCAGCCTTTGATATTGGCGTAGATAGCGGTAGCAAGGATGCCGGAAAGCACACCCCAAAATGCCGCCAATCGCGCCCAGGAGCAGCGCCTCCCCCAAGAACTGGTGGCGATGTGGCCTCTGGTGGCACCGAGCGCTCGGCAGAAGGCTTGAATCACTACTTCTGCTTCTTGCCTAGATGCAACGCTATGAGGCTCGGCGTGGCGCTATCGCCAAGGGGCATGGAAGACCGTGGGTGTGCGGATCAGTTGCTTGATATTGATTGGGATGACAACGGGATTATGACGGATGTTCCTGCGTCTTCTCCGGCATTGGTCGGCTTCGGCGGCGGCCGTTCAAGAGCCACCCGATGGGCGTGCGTCTTACGAACACGTGATATGAAATAAGCAGCACGATGCTCACGCCGAATAGCAGTCCAAAGAATTTAGCGCCGGAGGGAGCATCCCACGTGCGAACCCATGATTGAGCCAGAATCACCAGTGGGAGGTGGATTAGGTACAGCCAGTAGGAAGCGTCCGACAGGTATCGAACGAGTCGATACTCTTGAGAGAGCAGAGCGCGAAATAGCCCCAGCAGTCCGAAGATCATCGCCCAGGTAAACGCGATCTGGAGAACTGATGTGATCACCCAGGGCGTTTCCGGGCTCAGGAACGTGATTACTAGCCCGATGGGGAACAGGATGATGAGCGTAAGTGGCAAGATCACGAACCACCACCTGCCCGGCGCATCGATCAGCATAGTGCCTCGAACTGTACGCCGGCCAAACGCAATTGAACCGAACGCGAAAAACACGGCGTAGTAGGCAAGGACGTGCCATTCAGGGATCAGCCCGGTTGATGTGTCAGGTCCGAATACTGGCTTATCGCCTCCGGCGCCCATTCGAACCTGGAAGAGCAGAGTCACCGGGATCAATAACCATATCGACTGGCGAGCTTCTGGCAATATACTCCGGAGGCTGTCAGTGACGCGGTTGGCGAGGGCTGCGATGACTACGAAGCCCACCAGAAGCCACAGTAGGAACCACAGAAACCACAGGTGGTGAAAGCTGGTGATCCACGTGTTTAACTCCGACCTCTCCGCCTTATCCGTATCGCCGTGCCCCCATTTTTCGCCTTTGGGATTCTTGAGATCCTCCCACTCAGTTTCCTGTGGGCGGATATCGGCAATCCCGTACTTGACAAGGACATCGGCTACTTCGTTTGACCCTACGAAAAAGGCGTAACCCAATGCTGAGTCGCCCTTTTTATCGACGGCGTTCGGATCGGATCCAGCCTTGAGAAGAATTTCGGCGATTTCAGCGTTGTCGATAAGCGCTGCCATATGAAGCAAGGTGAGACCGTTGTCACCTCGGGAATTGGGGTGATTGCCGTTATTGAGGTAACCCTCAACTGCACCGGCGTTCTGGATCATGATTGCGCCCCAGATGTCATCGATCTGTGACTTGGTCACTTCCGCAGATACCCAGTTTATCAACGGCACGACGGTCACGACTCCGATGGCCATCGGAAGCGCGATCCGGCGGACGCGGTGCCACACGAGTGATCTGATTCCATGCCGTCGCCACAGCATTGCTGTGAATAACCCACTCAGCAGGAAGAATAGCGGCATACGGAACCCATGAATCGCGTGGAAGACCTCATCATATTGCCCGTCGATACTGGATGTCTGATCCTGCACCGGCCAGAACGATGGGAAAAATGCGAGCGAGATGTGCAGGACAACGCCGAGGAGCATGGCGAATCCCCGGAGCGCGTCAAGGTCGTGTCTTCGCGTTTCGGGCGCAGTGGTGATTGGAGCGTGCTCGGGTGCTGGGATCTCGATCTCAGTGGAGTAGATCATACATTCCCCGAAGAGTCACGGTGAAGCGTGCGCCGTGGTCTGGCTCATTGGCGGCGGTAACGGTTCCTTTGTGGGCACTAACAATCGCCGCCACAATTGCCAGACCCAGACCTGCGCCACCGGTTGGGCCAGAGTGGAACCTGTCGTTTCTGATGAACGCGCTCACGAGACGGGTCTGCAGCGTCATGTCAGGCTTCCGTTCTGCGCAGCATGTAGCCGGTGCCACGTACGGTTTGGATCAACGCCGCAGCGTCTGGCCCCAGCTTCTTGCGGAGGTAGCTTACGTAGGTCTCCACCACACCGTCGTTGCCTGCAAAGTCGTACTCCCACACGTAGTCAAGAATTTGCACCATCGATATGACACGACCCTGGTTGAGCATCAGGTATCGCAGCAACCGAAACTCGGTTGGTGTGAGTTCTATTTCTGTGCCATCAACGAACACCTGATGCGAGTCCTCACCAAGCATTAGGCTTCCGCAGGACAGTTGGTGGCCCGTGGCACCGCTACCGGCGCGTCGCAGGGTCGCTTCTATTCGAAGTGATAGCTCTTCAAGGCTGAATGGCTTGGTCAGGTAATCGTCGCCACCGCCGGTAAAGCCCTTTTGGAGATCGTCGGAACTATCGCGAGCAGTGAGGAAGATCACCGGTGATTCCACGCCATCTCGACGGAGACGTTGGAATACCTCGAAACCATCGATGTCGGGCAGATTCACGTCGAGGACGATAAGGTCTGGCGAAAAGTCTTTCACGGCCTTTAGGGCACTCACCCGTTCGCTTCGCTTTTTACTTGGTATCCCGCGGAGCGAAGTGCCGTCGACAGCATCTCAACCATTGACTCCTCATCGTCAACGACAAGGATGGTGTTCTCGGTTCTCTGGGTGGCAGGTTCCATTGCTGACTTCTAATGTCCTGATGGTCCGGTGCGCTTCCACAATATGGTGCCACTGTAAACGTTTCCTGTGATGTTACTGTGAGTAAACTGAGAATCACGTGGCGCGGTTGCCCGTAGGCGGTAGTGCAGGGCAGGAGGGCTGGTGATCCGTCTCGGACTTGAACCGAGAACCCACCACTAAGAGGAAGTGGCTCCGGCACGCCTCTGATTTCAATTCGAGCGTTGCAGCAAGACAACCAAATTGCGTGCGTCGTTACCCCCGCCCGTGCACAGGTGTATATCTTTCCATCCGTGCACGCCCCTAATCGGATTCCCCGCGGTGAAGCCCTCAATGCTAATTTTGGCGAGCAATTGAAGGGTCGGAACAGGATTTTCATAGGTAAGAAGTACACTGAGGGAGTCCCTCAGTGGCTGGACATCAGGAAGCAGAACGCTCAACGTTTCCTCCAGCAGTCGCCCGGATTCTTCCAGCCGCGAAATCCGGGCCTGGGCCAGCTCCAGGCGCCGCGTCAGACCTTCGCCATACGCCTCTGCGTCCTCTTCGATCTCGCATTCAAGAATCCAGTCCCGCTCGGCCGAGGTCTTTGCTTCCGTCAGATTCTAGATCTCCACTCCATTTTGCTGACGCTGGAAGAAAGATCCGCCACCGCGCTGGATGACTCGTCCCGATGCGTTCGGTCGGGTATCCGAGATTCAAGATCGGCCAGTTTGCCTTCCAGTCCTCTGGTGCGCGTATCCAGACGCTCGAATTCTTTCAGCGATTTTTTTATTTCATCACGTACGATGATGAGGTCACCGGCGAGGGCATCAATCGCTAATTCGACAAGGGCCTCGATATCAGTTTTCATGCCTGTTGAGTTAGGAGTTGATGCAGCCGTGCGAATAATCTCAATTTGCGCTTCCTCGAGACCCGCATCAGTGTATTTCTCAAGTATTGCTCGACTGAGCGCATTCATGTCGAGTGACACATCCTGCTCGGAAGCAGCAATCGGAGATTCGAGTGAGCTATGCTCCCGCAGGATCTGAATGACCTCTCCTTTGTGAGCATCCATCGCGGTACCTGAACCTGTTACTAGTTCAATTTCATCGTCGGTGTGCTCGGTGATCCCACCAGTGAAAATCAGACAGAAGTCCGAACCTATCTCGAAGTCGCGATTTCCCTGATGCTATGCTGTACCAACTCTTAACAGCCCCGATGGGATGATCTTCCGACTTCAACTCCTTAGTGGAACCAAAGTGGCCCAGGCGCGGTCACTGTTGCGCAGAACCGATGCAAGTGAGGAATGATGCCTGACCGCCTGAACGTCTTATTCCTTCCACACCCGGCAATACCTTCCCTATTTCGACCCTGGGGAGAGGATGTCATAGCGGCTGTGGACAAACGACATAACATGCGCATAATGGACTACTCTGCCCCAATCCCTCCCCAATTCGAGGGCGTTGACGTGGTGATCGACCATGGCGGTTCGGCAGGTTCTCGAGAGATGGTAGATGCGGCGACATCGGCGCGCCTCTGGCAAATTTTGGGAACGGGTTTCGATCACTTTGACCTGGACTACTGGAAAACAAAGGGCATGCCTGTAGCAAACTGCCCGGGCGCATTTAGCGCCGTGGCTCTAGCCGAATACGCCATGATGTTCATCCTGATGCTAGCCCGACGTTACCCCGATGCCCGAACCGCATTGGAGGCCGGCAGGCTCTATGAACCGATGAGTCTTGGATTGGAAGGTCTGCAGCTGGGTTTCATCGGTTTTGGCGCCAGCGCGATCGAAGTGGCGCGACGGGCTAGGCCGTTTGGCATGAAGCTTGCGGCCATCGATATCCGCGATGTTAGCGAAGATGAACAACGCGAATTTGGCCTTTCGTTTATGGGTGGGCCTGATGCTCTAGATCGAGTAGTAGCTGAGTCGGACGTCCTTTCCCTGCATCTACATCTCAACGCTGAGACGCGACACATCATCAACGCGGACCGACTGGCCAAGATGAAACCTACTGCGTTCCTGATCAACGTTGCGCGGGGCGCCCTCGTCGATGAGGATGCCTTGACCAAAGCGCTGGTCGATGGAAAATTAGGGGGTGCGGGTATAGATGCCTACAGTCAGGAGCCACCTGACCTCCTTTCGCCCCTCTTTCACCTACAAAATGTGATCACCACTCCACACACCTCTGGAATCACCAATGGCACATCGCGCAAGCGCGCCCAGTGCGCGGCTGACAATATCGAGCGCGTTGCAGCTGGACTGGACCCGTCATACCGAATAGACATGTGAACTTGGGGTTGTGATAGATGCTGGAATTCCTCTCAGCTCGGTTGGTTCACCTACCTGTTGAGGGAATGACACTCACCTCACGGTTCAGTCCGTGTCGGAAACCAGACAAGGAGCGTACAAAGTGCAATCGAATACGGTTCGCGAGAAGATACTTGCTGGTCAAAGTGCTATCGGATCTTTTCTGGGATTGGGCAGTCCAAATGTGGCTGAACTCCTGGCTCATGTCGGCCTCGATTGGCTGGTCATTGAAACCGAACACAACGCTCTGGATATGGCCCAGGTCGAGCACATGCTTATGGCCGTGAGCGGCACCAATACGGTTCCCCTTGTGCGCGTCCCCTCGTCGGACCCCGTCTTCATTCAGCGGGCGTTGGACATCGGCGCGATGGGAATCGTCGTTCCCATGGTGAAGTCGGCCACCGAGGCCGAAGCTATCGTACGTGCTACCCGCTATCCTCCGGTTGGAACGCGGAGTTTCGGGCCACTGCGAGCCTCCGACTATACGGTTGAGTACGAAGATTACTTCAATCAGGCCAACGATAATATTTTGATTGCCCTTATTGTTGAAACCGCAGAAGCTGTAAAGAATCTGGATGTCATTGGAGCCGTGCCCGGCATCGACGTGCTCTTCCTTGGTATGTTCGATCTCTGCCTCTCTCTGGGGCTCAACCCATTTCAAATGCCATTTCCAGAAACGGATGCTGTGATCGAGGCTGTACTGGCTCTGGGTCGTAAGAATGACGTGGCCGTCGGCCTCGGGGTCGGGACACCAGATGAACTACGGCAACGAGCTGAACAGGGCTTCACATTTCTTAGCTATGGCACCGATTATAATCTGCTTCTCGGCGCCGTCCGCCCAGGGGTTTCTGCTTTTAAGGCGCTGTCGGACTGAGGTCTGCTCCGTCCGATGCAGTCTGGAATCGTGCCTTCAGGGCGGATGGCTCGATGGAATGAGTCGCCACCACGGGACGCTAATTGACGCGATATCATCATTTCTGGCTCCGATTGGCCAATGACCTCAGCCCCGCCGATGTTGACAAACGCGTGCTAGTAACGGCCGTGGACGATAACGAAATCGTAGTTGACGCCCTGTAATACCCGGATACTGACTTGTTGTGTTGCATGGACGTTAACTTACGCATCCATCCTGATTCACGAGCCGAGACATAGGCTGTTTGCGCATGATCCCTAGTATCCAATAGGACCACTTCCACAGCCCAATCCATAGCGATGTCGAGACGAACTATATCTGTTCGGAGAAGAGCTGTCCGCCTACTTCATTGCATTAGGACAGCGTAAATTGTGCACCTCAATACTGTCGTTCGGCACGGGGCCTTTGGCGGCGGCAACTACCGGGGTCATGGCAGTGTCGCCTACTGTAAAGATCCAGATACACAGTGAGCTACGGCTGTACTTCAGGTGCAGATGCGAATCAAAACTAGATTCTTCTCCGCGAAGGGCTTGCAACTATGCGGCGCGTACTGGCACTCGATCGATAATCTACCCTGGCAGCGCTCTCTCCGAGGAATTGCAAAACAAAATGCGTTGAAAACAAACGTTTGTTAGATTATCGATCTAAGAATGGACGCTATGGAGACCGGCAATCGAAAATTCGAGGGAATTGCTATGAACAGTTTTGTCAACGTACTCGAGCACATTTCAGTCACGGTGAGCGATATGGATCGCTCCCTGGCGTTCTACAGAGATATGCTGGGCTTGAAGGAGGTTGAACGCCATCTGCTGGAAGGCGAGACGATTTCAAAGATGGCAGGCAAAGACGGTGTGGTGATGCACGTGGTGCGGCTGCAGGCACCCGAGACGCCGGGGATGCTGATTGACCTGCAACAATATGTAAGCCCAAAGGGCGGGGTTTCGAGTGGCAAACTGGGCGACGTTGGCCACTCTCATATCTGCTTCGGCGTACCCAACCTAGTGGAAGCGTACAGCGAAATGCAGGAACAGGGCGTCAAGTTCGTGTCAGAACCGGTCAGCTTCGACTTGGACTGGGCAATCGTCCATGTTGTGTTCTTAGAGGATCCAGACGGCTATATTCTGGAGTTAATGCAGGTGCCCTACGAGACAAAGGAAGCAATCCAGTAGTCAATGCCGACGCGCAGAGCCGCATAGTTTGTGCTCAAATGGATTGAGATATGGGGCTGAAATTACTGCGTACTATTTGCGCCCAACTGTACAGAGGCGAATGCGAGACTAGGAGATTTGACATTGCCAAGATACGACCTTGAGGATCAGGTAGCTATCGTCACCGGGGCTGGGAGGGGTATTGGCCGCGCTATTGCACTCCGTCTGGCACAGGAAGGGTGTCGCGTGACAGTAGCTGATATTGACCTGGATACAGCAAAAGAGGTCGCCCATGAGATCACTAGGCTTGGCGATCTGGCCCTGGCCCTTCAGGTGGACGTGACGAGCAAAAATGATGTGGAGCGCATGGTCGACAAGACTGTAGAGCAAATGGGACCACTACGTATCATGGTTAACAATGCTGGCATTGGTGCTATTGCATCTCTGATGGACACCGACGAAAAGAGCTGGGATGCACTGATGAACGTCAACGCCAAGGGGGTGCTTTTCTGCGCTCAGGCGGCGGCCCGTCATATGATCGATCAAGGTAATGGCGGTCGCATCATCAACAACGCCTCTGGGGCGGGCAAGGTCGCGCCGGGGAAAGGTATGCCTCTCGGTGCCTACGCGGCCAGCAAGCACGCCGTCGTCGCTCTGACCAAACAGATGGGACTGGAACTCTCCGACTATGGGATTCTCGTTAACTGCGTGTGCGCTGGTATTGTCGATACGCCAATGTGGGATCTGATTGATCTGGAGATTGCCAAACTAAAGGGTGTTCCGGTTGGTTCGATTAAAGCCCAGGCGGTCGCCAGCATACCCCTGGGCCGTATCCAACAGCCCGAGGATGTAGCCAATATGGTTGCCTTTTTGGCTTCGTCCGACGCCGGATATATGACCGGTCAGACTTACAACGTCAGTGGCGGACTACTTCCCTATTGATTGATGGATATCCGCGGATGGATCGTATCCAGGGAGAAGTGGTGATCCGCCTCGGACTTGAACCGAGAACCTACTGATTAAGAGTTATGAACGGTGTGGCAACACTATAGCCCAGTTGGAGATACCCAACGCTATAGGGGGGTATTAGATAGGGTTTCACTC
>Ga0114999_10001084_pt1 | contig 38387 bp, 30 predicted proteins | sample ArcticOcean_MG_C_3_FD_89820 | JGI IMG/M metagenome (GOLD analysis project Ga0114999, IMG submission 89820) | Marine microbial communities from western Arctic Ocean - ArcticOcean_MG_CB8_126 | ecosystem: Environmental > Aquatic > Marine > Oceanic | place: Arctic Ocean: Canada Basin | collected...
ATCCAATCAAACCCACAATCAGCCCCTGCCCTATAAAAACTCCAACGATCTGGAAAACCCGAGCCCCAAGAGCCTTCATCACACCAATTTCATGACGTTTTTGAACCGTCACAGTTATCATGGTGTTCATTGTACTAAAAGCAGCGACAAGAATAATAAAAAATAAGACAAAATACATCATTCCCCTCTCATTGCGTATCGTAGCAAAGAGTTGCTTGTTCCTCTGTATCCAGGTCTCAGAATTCCAACCAAAGGGCAATAATGCACTTATTTTTTTGTTAATCTGATTAGCCAAAAAAGGATCTTTCAATTCAATAGAGAGGCCATGAACATTGGCTCCCAATTCATAAAGGTCCTGCCCTATCTCTAAGGGAACTAATATCATTTCTCCGTATCGGACTGAATCAAAAATGCCAGTCACTATCATGTCCTTTGGTGTCTTGATGCTTTCAGTGAGCTCTTTGACTCTTGATCTGAGTTCATCGTCACTGAGTTGATTATTATCGACTGCGTCAAAAAGATTAGCAACGATCGGTTCAATGTCAGCAGTTGAGAAAGCTTCGATATGTTCTCCTATTGTTATTCCATTGCGTTGAGCAAATTGCATAGAAATCAAACAACCATACTTACCGTGTTCTGGCTTGTAGGAGAGATCCAATTCACCTGCATTAATAATTTCTTTGACCCGTTCAGTGAGGGGATTCCCCTCAGAATCAACTCCCATCATCATCAGTGCTGCCTGCCTTCGTGAATCATCAACACCAAACTGGAGAAGAACCTGTCCAGTAACATAAGGGGCGACGGCTATAAGCTCTGGTATTTCTTTTTTTAATCGGTCCTTAAGAATATCCCACCTTCCTGATTCTGATTCAGACTCCAGAGGATCAGCTATGACTTGTTGCTGAACCATTAGGTGCGGCTCGAAACCTAAAATTAATTTTTCTAATCTTTTTTCAAAACCAGTCATCACTGCAATGACAACAATCAAAACCGTAACACCAAGAGCTACTCCAAGAACCGAAATTAGAGTAATTATGGAAACATATGTCCGCTTAGGCTTTAAATACCTTAAAGCTAAAAAAAGGCTGAAATTTTTGGCCACTGGAAACTAATAGAGTAATTTGCCTATGATAGACTACTCTGATAAATTTTTTCTTTCAGTTTAATCTTCTGCACCTGATTTCTTTAATTGCGGAAAAAGTACGACGTCACGAATCGAATCAGCACCAGTAAGCATCATAACAAGGCGGTCGATTCCTACTCCAATGCCACCAGCAGGAGGCATTCCATGCTCAAGAGCCATAAGAAACTCTTCATCCACTTTTTGTGTTTCTTCACCCGCCTGCGCTTCCAGGCGTGCGCGCTGAACATCAGGGTCGTTCAGCTCTGAATACCCTGGGGAAATCTCCTGACCATTAATAATTAACTCATACACATCAACAATAGAATCATCTGAACTGTTTTGCTTTGCTAAAGGAACCAGTTCCTTAGGCACATGAGTAACATAAAGAGGATCAAATGTTTTCTCTTCCACGAGCTTCTCAAAGACTTGTTGAGTGACCTCGTAATCCTCCATATTAGATGAAATCTCCACTTCAAGTTCCTGACACTTTTTACGCCTCTGCTCGTCACTAATATCGAACCAGTCATCCCCAGCAACACTCTTAATTAGCTCCTTATATGGAGCCCTCTTCCATGGGCGACTAAGGTTTATGCTCTTTATGGCATTCCCTTCATCATCTTTAGTTTCAATAGTAAGCCCACCACAGAATTTTTCTGCGAGCGCGCATACCATTTCTTCCACCAGATCGGCCATGGCCTCGAAATCTGCATATGCCCAATAAGCCTCTAGCATTGTAAATTCAGGATTATGCCTCCTACTAATGCCTTCATTTCGGAAGTTTCTATTTAACTCAAAGACCTTAGTCATTCCCCCAACTAGTAACCTCTTAAGGAAAAGTTCAGGAGCGATCCTCATGTAGAGCGGCATATCCAGAGCATTGTGGTGAGTTTCAAATGGTCTGGCCGCTGCACCTCCTGGAACATCCTGTAGCATTGGCGTTTCAACTTCAATGAACCCGCGGTCCTGAAGAAATTCTCTCATCTCACGAATCATCAAGGAACGCTTGAGGAAAATATCACGACTTTGCTCATTAGAAATGAGATCCAAATATCTTTGCCGGTACCGCGTTTCCTTATCCGTAAGCCCATGATACTTATCAGGCAAAGGTCTAAGAGACTTTGAAAGGACAGTAAAGGACTCTACTTTAACGGTTGGCTCTCCGACCTTAGTGTTAAATGTTTCTCCTTTCACTCCTATCCAGTCACCAAGATCCAACTGTTTGAAAATTTCAAATTGCTCTTCACCGACTTCCTTAGCATTTAAATAGCACTGGATACGACCACGAAAATCAGAGATATCAAAAAAGTGACTCTTACCCATATCTCTGTGAGCCGTGATTCTCCCAGCAATCCTTGCGCTCTCTCCTTCCTTAAAAGAATCCCTCAATTCATAGATATCAGATTCAATATCATACTTCCCTCCAAAAGGATTCACGCCCAATTCACGCAACCTAGAAAGCTTTTCACGGCGCACTGCAATTAGTTCTTCTTCTGTAGTCTTATTCTCCTCTTCTGGCATCAGACAGATAACAAACACCGCTTATGGAGAGGGACAAGTTAGAATTCAAAACCACTCCATAAATAAGATAATCTTTTAGGTCCGAATAAATGCCCAAATCTAAATAATTAACATTCTAACTAGACCCTTTTAATTAAAAGAATAGCTTATAAAAAAGACTACCATGTTAGATAAAAATCCGCTGCATTTAATTGCATTCATTTCCCTAGTTCTGGCCTCACCTCTCTCAGCTGCACCTTTTGATCAAAGGCTCTACAATCAAAAAGGAAGGACTTACTCACCAAAAGAAAGCATGGCTCTAATCGAAATGCAGGAAGGATACAGCCTCGAACTTGTTGCAGCTGAGCCAATGGTCGAAGAACCGGCTGCTATCGCATGGGACGGGGACGGTAAATTATACGTCGCAGAACTAAACACTTACATGCAGGACATCGATGGGAAAAATCAGCACAGCCCGGTATGCAGAGTTATCCTACTTGAAGATACGGACGACGATGGGAAAATGGACAAGCGGTCAGTCTTTGTCGATAAATTAGTTTTGCCGAGAATGATACAACCTATTGACGACAGGGTTATTATTCGTGAAACCAACACCTTTGACCTGCATTCTTATCGTGACACCGATGGTGATGGGATCGCCGATGAAAAAAATCTAGTGTTTAAGGGTGGGAGTCGAGGAGGAAACCTCGAACACCAGCCCAGTGGACTCGATTGGAACATCGATAACTGGATGTATGTAACCTACACGAATAAAAGATATCGCTGGAAAAATGATCACATCATTGCTGAACAATTGCCGTTCGGTTCTGGCCAATGGGGAGTCACCCACGATGATGTTGGAAGGAATTTCTTCTGCACAGGTGGCGGAGAGAATCCAGCAATGGACTTTCAAAGACCAATGATATACGGAAAAATATCTTTGCCTGGTGAGAAAGAAAATGGATTTCGAACTGTCTTTCCTTTAGTTGAAATTCCTGACGTGCAGGGAGGACATGGCCGTTACCGGAAAAGCAATCTAACACTGAACAACTTTACCGGGTGCGCAGGACAACACATTTTTAGAGGAGACAGATTACCTAAGGAAATGTATGGAAATTATTTCATCCCGGAACCTGTAGGTCGCTTGGTTCGCAGAGCAAGGGTAGTTAATAATAATGGTAAGATTATCGTGAAGAACGCCAATCCTGGAACTGAATTTATGCGCTCGAGAGATGCCAATTTTAGACCTGTTAATGCTGGAACGGGCCCTGACGGATGCCTTTACATCTGTGATATGTATCGTGGAATCATTCAAGAAGGGAATTGGGTCAGGCCAGGATCTTATCTCCGAGGAGTAGTAGAAAATTATGGACTTAATAAAAACATCAAACGCGGACGTATCTACAGGGTAGTTCACGAGTCAACTAAAAGAGGCAAGAAGCCACAAATGTTAAATGCAAAGACCGAAGAATTGGTCGCTCACCTTTCTCATCCTAACGGATGGTGGAGGGATACCGCTCAAAAATTAATTGTTGTTCGCAAGGATAAGTCCGCCGCACTTAAACTCAGGTCCAACGTAATGGAACCAAAGTCGAGCGTCTCAAGTCTTGGAAGACTCCACTCATTGTGGGCACTGGAAGGGTTAGAATTACTGGATAACGAATTACTTATCAAAGCGATGAAGGATCCTGATCAAAGGGTACGATCTGCAGCGATCCGTTTATGCGAAGAAAAACTTATAAATGGCGACACAGAATTGATACCAGAAATTTCAAAAATGAAAAGTAATCCAGAGATCGAAATTGCAATACAGATAGTACTGACACTTGTAAGAACAGGCGCAGAGGGAGGTGCAGCGATCATTGAAGAAGTAGTTTCACTTAACAAGGAAAACGAAACATTAAAAGCAATTACGGGAAATTATATGGCTAAAATAAAAGAAGCCAAACTCAAGAGCACAGAAACTAAATTTATTGCTTTAGGAAGGACAAATTATCAGACAATATGTATGAACTGCCACGGCTCTGATGGGAAAGGAACTCCTGTAGCAGGAACCGAGATGACACTCGGCGCACCTCTCCCTAGATCTCCGAGAGTCCATGGTCGCAAGGACATTCCTATCAAAATTATGCTTAAAGGAATGATTGGTGATTTGGATGGGAGGAAATTCCCGGGGCCCATGTTACCGCTTGAAAGTTATGATGACGAATGGATCGCAGCGACTCTCACCTATATCAGGAATAGTTGGGGAAATAATTCCGAGTTGATATCGACTCAAGAAGTTGCCGCCGTCAGAGCACAAATCAAGGATCGTAAAGAGATGTGGAAATCTTCGGAAATTATAACCATGGCTCCCGTACCACTCATAGAAATGCGAAAATGGAAGTTTACCGCCAGCCACAGACAGGAAGGATGTAATAACGCAATTGATGGCAACATTAAAACTAGATGGGAAACTGGCATTTCACAGACACCTGGCATGTGGTTCGCCTTTGACATGGGCAATGAACGTAAAATCAATACACTCGTTCTTGACTCCTCTGGATCTGCCGAAGATTACCCAAGATACTACAGCATTGAAACATCAAAGAACGGCAAAGATTGGGGGGAATCAATTATAACAGGAAAAGGCCAACATCCGATCACTGAAATTGTATTACCTCCCACAACAGCCCGCCATATTAGAGTCACACAACGAGGAACTTCAAATGGCAAGTTCTGGTCAATTCATAGGCTTGAAGTTTACGCCAACTGAAATATAAAATTTGAAATTTAGGTCATTAAATCATGAATGACCTTGCCCGAAACATCAGTCAGACGGAAATCACGCCCACCATAGCGATAAGTAAGTTTTTCATGGTCCATGCCAAGGAGATAAAGAATTGTAGCATGTAAATCATGCACATGGACAGGGTTAACGATAGCGTTCATTCCAAACTCATCAGATTCTCCATAAGCAAATCCTCCTTTCAGACCGGCACCAGCAAGCATCATAGAGAAAGCTGTGTGATGATGATCCCGGCCCGGCTTCTTTTTATCATGCTTTTGCGCGTATGGCGTCCTGCCAAATTCTCCTCCAAATATGACCAGAGTATCGTCGAGGAGACCACGAGATTTTAAATCATTAATTAAAGCCGCGGCAGCTTTATCTGCTTCTGCACAGAGTTTTGCGTGGGACGCATAATGATTCTCATGCGTATCCCAAGGCTGATTACTAGATCCCTTAGTATAATATACCGTTGTAAATCTTACCCCCCTTTCAGCTAATCTACGGGCAAGCAAACAAGAGTTGGCGAACTCTGTAGTGCCATAACTCTCTCTTGTCTTGGAGGATTCTTTAGATATGTCAAAAGCATCAGTTGCCTCTATCTGCATCCTGTAAGCCGTTTCCATTGTAGATATGTGGGATTCAAGTACAGTATCTTCTCCTCTTCTCTTTTTGTGTGCATCGTTCATTTTTGCAAGAAGATTAAGCTGCTGCCTCTGTTCACTTTTAGCAGAGCCAGGACTTTTAATATTTGCTAGGAGCTTATCTAACGACATGTCACGAGTGATCACGCTTGACGCCTGAAATTTAGCAGGCAAAAAACCTGCGCTCCAAAGTGCAGGACCAACAACAATTTTTGGGCTTGGTCTAAGCACAATGTACCCCGGTAAGTTTTCATTTTCGGATCCTAGACCATAAAGTGCCCAAGCCCCAATCGAAGGTCTCGTTGGTTGAAGAACTCCAGTATGCATTTGTAGTAAAGCCGGCTCATGATTAGGAACATCACAATGCATTGATCTGATTACACAAAGATCATCCGCAATTTTACCCAAAGAAGGTAAAGATTCACTGATTTGAAGACCTGATTTACCACAATTATCAAATCTTAATGGTGAAGGCAAGAAACCAGCCTTAGTTGACTTAAATAATTTGCCCTCAGGCTTCATTCCTTCGTGCTTCACTAAATCCGGCTTAGGATCAAAAGTATCAATGTGAGAAGGGGCACCATTAAGAAACAAAAAAATGACCCGCTTAGCACGAGGGGAAAAATCCCTCTTCGAGCCGGCAAGCGAATCTAAGGCAGCCGCATTACTCCCGCCGAGAATGTTCGCCATCCCGAGAGCACCGAACCCCATCGCAGAACGACTGAGCATTTCACGACGATTGATATACTTTTGATTCTGTTGATTAATCACGAAAAATAAACTCGTTTGAAATTATTAAGTTCTGAGCAAGCCCTGACCAACGTTCCTTTTCTTTTTCTTTTCCACTTCTTATAAATTCTATTGCATTCGATAATTCTTCCATTGATGGAGGCCTAGATAAAATTCTACGATAAATTTTCTCAATGGAACTGGCTTTGTCCTCAGTAACTAAAGCCAATGCTACCGCACTAGATCGGGCTAACACAAATGAACTATTTAGAAAATAAAGTTTCTGAGATGGGGTAACCGTTTCATCGCGACTGGAACTGTGAATATTGGCATCAGGATAATCAAAGAGAGCCAAATAATGATCAAGCTCCTTCCTGCTAATTTTGCTATATACAGTTCGTCTCAAATTCTTTTGATTCGAAATTAGACTCGATTCATTTCCACTGTCCCCACGTTCAAGTTCTCCGGAAACAACTAACATTGAATCTCTAATCATTTCCGCTGAAAGTCGTCTCCTTGTAAAATATGAATAGAACTTGTTCTCCTCATCTTTTATCCGTTTATCGGAAGACACGAGAGAACTCTGCCTATAAGTAGAGGACAACAGAATCTTCTTCATCAAACTTTTCACCGACCATCCCCCTTCAATGAATGAAACAGCAAGATGATCCAACAATTCAGGATGAGTCGGACGAGCCCCTAGATGGCCAAAGTTGCTTGTTGTATGAACCAATCCACGTCCAAATAACATTTGCCAAATTCTGTTAACTGCGACTCTAGCAGTTAATGGATTCTGCGGATCGGAAATTGCCTCAGCAAGCTCAAGCCTGCCGCTGCCTTTCGTAAATATTTTTGGATCTTCTCCTGATAGTATTTTCAAAAATGCTCTAGGAACAACCTCTCCCTTGTCTTGAACATCCCCCCTATTGTATATCGGCAAATCTTGTGTTTTCCCATCTTTCACCACATGTATCACAGTTTTAGCACCGCCCTCATTATCCAACTCACGTTTGTGGATCTGAGTACTCGCAAATACTCCAGCCAATGCATGATAGTCAGCGACACTTATCGGATCATATTTATGATCATGGCATCTTGCGCATGCAACGGTAAGAGCAAGGAATCCTCGGCTAACTACATCCACACTATCCTCCCATTCTTCAGCCTTAACTTCGAGCCTACCTCGATCATAGTATTGAGGTCCCAAGCCCAAAAAACCAAGGGCAACGAGATCCTCATTGCCAGCCCCTTCGATCTTATCCGCAGCTAACTGTAACCGAATGAACTCATCGTATGGTAAATCACTATTGTATGATTCAATCACCCATTCTCTGTATCGGTGAGCGTGAGGATAAAAGAATTTTACATTATTACCAACCTGATGAGCCTGGTCCTCAGCATAACGAGCAATATTCAACCAAGTACTCGCCATTTTTTCACCGTACTCAGGACGGTCAAAGAGATTATCAATTAATCTTTCATATTTCTTTTCATCAGTATCCTCTTTGAACCTTTCCAATTCATCTGATGATGGAGGAAGACCAATGAGATCATAAAAAATTCTTCTAATCAGAACTTCTGAACTAGCATCGCCCTCAGGCTCCAATCCATTTTTTTTCATCTCAGAAAGAACGAAAAGATCAATATCCTCCCGAGACCATCCCTTATCATCAATTTCTGGTGGATTGACTTTGGAAGGGCTTACAAAAGCCCAGAATTGTCTAGCTTCCTCCCAATTTATATCATGCTCATTTGCATTGATTTCCAAAGTCCCATTAAAAGAAAAAAAGAACGATAGCAAAACAATTGATCGCATCTTTTAGACACTAGATTGTTTCAATGCCACACGCAATATCTTATAACATTATAATTTAATGTAGGGCCTGTTCTGACGATAAAGTTCAAGCCTACTTTGAGCAGACAATGCTTCAGGATCATTTCCATAAACTTCGATAGCTTTAATTATCGTTTTTATTGCCCCATCGAAATCTCCATCTGCGGCCTGAGCAATGGAGAGAAGATCTAAGTAGACAGGATTCTTATTATTAGTGATTTTGCAAAGGCGTCCGGCAAGAATCTTCGCTTCTTTAGGCTTACGAATTGAAGGATCCTTATCTGCCGCCAAAATCCAAGCCAGATTTTCTGCTGCCTCAATAAGTTTCGGAAAGCGGCGCAGCGTTTCTTTATACTTTTCAATAGCTGAACGATTATCACCAGCATCACGCAAAGAATTAGCCATTTCCAATAATTGCATGCCTTCATCTTTTTTTATGCTCAGCCCTCCTCTAAGTATTTTCATCATCCTTATAACGTCAGGAGAATTCGGATACTTTTGATTGAATTGTTCGAGATAACTCAATGCGTACCTTGGCTCATTAGCATCTAATAACTGCGAACTGACTCGGGTAGGATCCGGTTCAGGCAACTGACTAATGAAGCGACCAGGAAACGGAATCGCAGAAACCCTCCAAGAATCTTTTGAAGCACTAAGAATTCGTGAATCATTCAGGAGCTGCACTAAAGATACTCTTCCTTTATAAATTACAGCCACATTATTGTCCTCATCGATTAGAAAACTACTTGGCACTGGCAAGTCTACCCACCGATCAAGAACAGCTTTTTGAAAAAGATCAAGTATCCTTATACCTTCCATCGAAACAGAAGTGCTTTTAAAAGGAAAAGCCAAGAAAGTTTCTTGATTCCCATCAACATTCAGCAAATGGACTCTCAACCCTGATTTTGCCAATTTTTTTTCACCCCCTGACCATTCTTTCAACTCCTCAATACAGGGCTCACAAGTAGCAGACCAAAGATTAATAAGGACAGGCCCACTGTATTCTGGAAAACCATCAATCTTTGGGAAGGGGAGTCGCGCAGGCAACACGATGCGGGCTTCATCCTCATCTGGTAATACATTCTGCTCAGAAGCGACTAGAGGTTTTAGTACTGGTGGAACCCAAGGAACTGCCTCTTGAGATTCGGAGCTAATGATATAAAAATTAGAGGATTCAATTCCCTGAATCTCACTTGAAAAATTTGCTCCCCACTTAACTACAACTTTCTTTATCTTCTTCGAATCTCCGAGCCCAAAATGCAGGAAAGAACCCGTCTGCGATAAGAATGCGTCTCCCCCATGAACTGTTCTAAGAAGGGGGGAACTTACTCCTTCGATCCATACCTCCACAGTCGCCCCTACAGCATCTCGGTTAACTTTGACACCGTCACCCTTCAACTTAACACCCAACCATTCTGCATTCTTTTCTGAGCGGTTCTCCAGAAGTCTAACCCTCGGAGCATTGCGGCATGTGAGCCAAACATCTAAATCACCATCAAAATCCCAATCATTTGCAACTAGGGCCCGTGCATCATCAGCAAAATTAAATCCGGTAACTGCTGAATTATCAGCAAAACCTTTACCTTTACAGTTAATAAATGCGCAATTCCTCTCTCTTCCGCTGAAGGATCGGTCCTGATGCAATAATCTATTTAGAGCTCTCCATCCCTGCTTATAAAGAAGACTCTTATCTTCTCCATCATTAGCAGTTAGAGGAGACTGCGACACGACCTGTCGCCAATAAACGCTTCACAAATCTCCAGAGTCAGGAGAAGTAATGAATCCATTAGCAACCAATAAATCAAGCCAACCATCATTATCTATATCTGCAAAACGTGAACCCCATGCCCAACGGCCCATAGTTGCATTTGTCGTTTCACTAACGTCTTTAAATGGATTGCCAGAGACCCCCTCAAAGAGTGAATTACCTCTCGCGTGCCTGCGAAAGTTTTCGATCTGAACTGATTCTGCATCAGACTTGAATTGGCGTTGGTAAGTAATCCTATTACCGGCAGACGAAAACATATTACTAATATATAAATCAAATAAACCGTCTCTATTATAATCTCCCCAACTCACAGACATCCCGGCCGACATATCTTGAACCCCCAGTTCTTTCGAAACATCAACGAACTTACCTGAATTGTTCTGATAGAGATTATTGCGGCCATAATCGTTAGCCACATAAAGGTCTGGGTCACCGTCCCTATCGTAATCCTCCCAACTCGCCGCAAAACTGAACCTATCATTATTTTGATCGAGCCCGACTTCTTTAGTCACTTCCGTAAAATTCCAATTTCCGTCATTTCGAAGAAGTTTGTTCTTTCCGCCATTCCTTGCATCATGATAGGGCATCGGTTCACCCATCACGCCGCTATCTCCCTCATAACCCGCGGGCGGGTTATAACCACAAAGGAACAGATCCAAGTCACCATCATTATCATAATCTGATGCCGTTATTGAAAAGGTCTGGGCATGTGTTCCAAGGCCAAGAGCAAGTTCAAATTTAGCATCACCAAGATTATCCATGAAAAGAATTTTAAAGTCCTGAGATATGGCCAGATCACGGTCCCCATCATTGTCGAAATCAAGAATTAAGGCACTCGCGCAATAGTCTATCCATCCAGTATTACTTTCGGCAGTAATGTCTTTAAGGTTACCCTCAGGGCTTCTAATAAACAGTCGGTTAGGAAGACCTCCCTGCTGGCAAATATATACATCATCCAGACCGTCCCCATTCACATCGCCAAGAGCTATACCGTGATTAGCTACAACATCCAATCCAAAATCACGAGCTAGCCGAGACCTCCAATGATCTGTAGACCTCAAGAATTGATCGCGATAAGCTCTCTCTTCGCCAAACACAGAGCCTGTCACATCTGCAAAGAGTTTTTCACTCCCCTTACCCAGCCTACGAACTTCTTCAAAAGAAAGGGCTTCAATGCCAAGTAATTTGGGGTCCTCCTCAGATAAAGTCCAAAAAGTATTCCACTCAGAATTAATTTGAATCTGCTGCCCCTTAACGGGCCCCGAAATATGAACGAGCACCTGAGCACTGAAACGGTATTTCAATAAGTTGATCCTATAAAGTTTAAGCTCAACTTCAATTTCAGAAGAGCCATCAAAGAACGAAACCAGTTCATTCAAAGCGGCTGACAAAGGAACCCGATTAGCATTGTCAGGATTTCCCCTAAAAACGGCAAATTCTTTATTCTTAAAATATTCTTCAAAGACTTCAGGTCGCAAAGGGCCACCATTATATTTACCGTCTGCAAATTGGTCCATGTTTGAATTCTTAAATTTCTCTGGTGATCGAAGAATGATTGCCATCTCCTTGAGTTTCTTAGTCGCTGATTCACTCAACACCTCAGAGTCCCAACCGTCCTTCTTCGGATCGATTCTACGCCAAGCATCTTCGAGCGGCTTAATCACTTTCTTGTTCTGCAGTCCAGGAGCAACAATCATTCCCCCAACTGCGGTTGATTTGAAGTCCTCTAAAATATCAACCTGTCCCGCTTCCCCTTCTGAATCTGAAGATTTTTCTTCAGAGCAACTCTGCACGAATAAGAGCACAGAAAAAATGGTCATCTGCACCACAATGCCCACAAAATTCTGAGACTTCGGGTCCATCTTAAAAATTTGCATGATTAAAACAAAAAATACAACTAAGTCCGGGAAAACATTAATCCCAATGACTCGAGAGTAATACTACCCATTCTTTATTGAACGTCTAATTGCATTAAGTGCAATTCCTATCCCTGCAATCACAAACAAACCCGGGAACCAGAGCGTATAGAGAGGCGCCAAGGTGCTTTGTTTAAGGATCGCCCTATCGGGATCATCTGGATTAACCCAGCATTGAGTGTGCTTTCCTTCAGGAAATGGCGCGATCTTTTTTTCGGCCCTTTTCCGATTGGAGCTGGGACCATCAACACGCTTAATAGATTTTCCTGTACGGTCCTTTCCTCCATAATTATAAACATATTCAACCACTGAAACATAATAGAATGGGCTATTAGGCGTTGGCCTGAATTCTTGGATTTCTGACTTCACAACAAGGCAGGAAGTCACTTGCCAAGAACGAGTTTCTTTAGCTTTTCCATATGCCACCAACAAACCATACACAAAAATTAAACCGATAACGGCAACTGAAAGCCCAAAAAAAATGCTTCCAAATACAGAGAACAGTCTCTTCGTTTTCTTGTCGCTCATTTGCTTCAGTTCCAATTAATCCTTTTAAACACATATGTCTCCTGAAAAATTATCAAGAAACACCAAATACCATTTGGCAGTTATTACTTGTTAGACATTCTTGAAATTAGGAAGGAAAGTTACCCCATGTCACTCTCTGAAACAATTACCTCGGATCTTAAAGACGCGATGCGCGCAAAGGATAGCCTCAAGCTTACCGTGTTACGTTCATTAAAAACGGCTATCACGAATACAACCATTGAAAAATGTGGAGCCAAAGGTCAACTGGACGCGGGCGCTGAAATCGGAGTTGTCCGAACAGCGATCAAACAGAGACACGATTCAATTGAAAAATTTGAAGAAGGCGGAAGAAATGATCTATCAGAAAATGAAAAGAAAGAAGTTACCATACTCGAAGGGTATCTTCCTGCAGCCCTAAGTGAAGAGGAGATTAATAAACTCATCGACGAATCCATAAATGAGGCCGGAGCAACTTCAAGAAAGGAAATGGGGCAGGTAATGAAAATATTACAACAAAAAACTGAAGGTCGTGTGGACAATAAGACTCTTTCTTCCGGAGTCATGCAGCGACTTTCATAAGTTCAAGAAGTTCTGAATAATTCTCTGACAGCAATTATTGTAGCCGGAGGCTTGAGCAGCCGTATGGGTTTCGATAAAATTCTTGCTAAGATCGGGGACAGCACTGTCATCGAATATACCATTAATGCATTCCTAGAATGCATTAGCGTAAATGAGGTAATAATTGTCATTAATGAAAAAAGTATACAAAAAATTAAGGATCTAATTTCTGATACTAATACGGGAGATGAAATTAGAATTTGCACCGGAGGAAAATCAAGAAGGGACTCAGTAGCGAACGGCTTAGAGCATGTGGGTGAAGAATCAGGATACGTTGCCGTTCATGATGGGGCCAGACCATGGATTAGACCCGCACAAATCGAAAAGGTGTTCGAAACCGCCATCAAATATGGTGCCGCTGCCAGCGCCAGACCAATCACCGACACGGTCAAGCGCTGTGATCCTGAAGGAACAATCATAGAAAGTATTAGTAGAAAATCTCTATGGGCCATGGAGACTCCGCAAATATTCAAAACTGAACTACTGAAGAGAGCCTATAAACAAGCAATCATTGACGATCATCTAGTCACTGACGAAGTTTCAGCCGTCGAGCTTATTGGAGAGCCAGTAAGAGTCGTCCACGACTCATTTAAGAACCCAAAGGTTACTTTCCCTGACGATCTCAATGCCCAAGACCTCACTCATTAGAATCAGATAAGAGGCAAACAAACATAAAAAGTTCTAAGAAAATGTATTTTAATACGTTCTTTAACTAGAAACATGAAAAATTACAGTAATTTGCTAATCGCCCTTATTATCTGCTTTACATCATGGGTAACGGTCGTTCCTCAAAAAGCATTAGCACACGGATTCATCATTACCGACGAACCATTCATTTTCCCTCATCCCCCGCGCCCCCCGCACCCTCCTTTTCCCAGGCCCCCAAGACCAATACACAGGTTCCTACCACTCGAGCTTAGAAAGAACAACGTATCGGTAAAGATTAAGAATCAAATAGCACATACGACTTTGGAACAAACTTTTTACAATCCGTCCCGACAACGAGTCGAAGGAACTTACATGTTTCCGATCCCCAAAGGCGCAAAGATCGAGAAGTTCGAAATGGAGGTGAACGGAAAAATGACGGAAGCGGAACTTCTTGATGCTAAAAAAGCAAAACAAATATATGAGAAGATTGTCAGGGAATCAAGAGACCCTGCTCTTATGGAATACAGTGATCACGGCATGTTTAAAATCCGGATCTTTCCTATCGAGCCCGGCAAAGAAAAAAATATCAAAATCAAATACACTGAAATTCTAAAAAGGGATGGCCGCATCACTTCTTATCGTTATGCGATGAGAGCTGAAAAGTTCTTATCTGTTCCAGTGAAAAGCGTTTCAGTCCAAGTGACAGTTGAATCTGACAAAGAGCTCAAGTCAATCTATTCACCAAGCCATCAAATTGATGTGAACAGGAAAGGCAAGAAACGTGCAGTCATTGGATTCGAAGAAGAAAATTTAATACCGGATACTAATTTCGAATTATTACTTGCTACCGATCCTCATAAAGAGTCTCCAATAGGATTCGATTTTCTAACTCATAATGAAAATGAATCAGATCAGGGATACTACGCAATGCTTCTATCACCAGGATCATGGAAAAATAAGAAGGTTATTCCTAAAGATATAATTTTTGCTATCGACACGTCAGGATCAATGAGAGTCAAGAAACTAGATCAGGCTAAAGCCGCTCTAGAATTCTGTATCGATCAACTCAATCCAGAAGACCGGTTCGATATTATCCGCTACTCAACTGAAACTGAAACCCTTTTTAATAAATTAAGAACAGCGAAAGAACAGCAAACCAAAGAGGCCAAGGAATTCGTAAAAAATCTAAAAGCCGGAGGAGGTACAGCGATAGAAGAGGCCTTAATCCTAGCTATAGAAACTATCTCGAAACAAGGGAATGAAGAATCCATCCGGCCAGCCCAAATCATATTCATCACTGACGGAAGACCCACGATCGGAGAGACCAGAACCGATAAAATTATTGATCGACTAGTTAAGAAAAGACAGGAAATAAAAGGGAATATGCGCATTTTCTCGTTCGGAATCGGAACCGATATCAATACCAAGCTCCTCGATTTGATTTCCCAGAAAACAAAAGCTTCAACTGAATACGTTCTCCCTGAAGAAAATATCGAGCACAAAATCTCTAGTTTCTATGAAAAAGTTTCTCAACCGGTCATGGCAAACATATCAATACAAACCGAAGGCAACGTTCGACTCAATGAGCAGCACCCCAATAATCTTCCTGACCTCTTTAAGGGAGATCAACTGGTAATATTCGGACGCTACAAAACAAAGAAGAAGGAAAATGATAGAAGTATTAGATTTGAACTTGATGGAAACATCGCAGGGGAAAAAGTGAAGTTGAAATTCGAAACTAAAATCGAAAAAAAATCAAAACACAATTTCATTCCAAAATTATGGGCGACTCGACGCGTGGGATACTTGCTGGAAGAGATTCGTTTGCACGGTGAAAATAAGGAGCTCAAAGAAGAGGTAGTAGCATTGTCAAGGAAGTGGGGCATTGTCACTCCATACACAAGTTACCTCATAATTGAAGATGAAGAGTCAAGAGGCATCCCAGTCGCACGACAGTCCATGGGCAATCGAATCAGCTCCAGTAAGCTAAACTCTGATTCGGCAAAACCTACCAACTCACAAGTACTTCCTTCGATCAAAAACCAAAATTGGTTCCAGAGAGATTTGGAAAAAGAAAGTTTCAGAGGACTCGCTAAGAGTGATAGTGGTTCTGGCGCAGTAGCTGCTGCCCGAGCCAGCGAACAACTCAAACAAGCAAATCAGTCAAAAGCATTCAAAAACGCTTACAAAGAATCACAATACGGCAATCAAATAAGTTTTGAACAACAAGCGACGAGAACCATCGCAGGAAAAACATTTTTCCAGAACGAAGAGGCTTGGATCGATTCACTGGTCCCAGAACAAAAAGACCGAACAGCCAAGCGGTTAAAGTTCGGCTCCAAAGAATACTTTAAATTACTTAATCAAGACGCGAATACCGCAAAGTGGCTCTCAGTGGCAGTCAATATGCAGATCGTAATTGACGGAATCCTTTATGAAATTTTCAGTCCGGAATCTTGAATAAGATTTTATTTTTACACATCTCAATCAGTCCATTGATTTTAGCGCTTATCTGACTGATACTAGCTTTCCCCGCCAAAAATAAAAACTAGGGACATATAATACCCAAAAAAAATATTTGCCCTTAACAATATTTCCTTTGGGTATTGCTAATTGATAATTCATCATTAGAATTTCTGCCCGATGATAATTAATCTCGAAAAAATACCAGACTGCAAAGCGCTGCTGCGTTTAGAGGTTCCGACTGATGACGCTAAAGCTGAAAGGAATCAAATTGTTAAGCTTTTTGCCAAGCAGGCAAAAATACCCGGCTTCAGACCAGGAAAGACTCCCGAAGCTGTGATAGAAAAGCGTTTCAAGGCCGAGATAGAAAGCGAATTCGAGGAGCGTATTATGAAACAAGCAATGCAGAAGGCACAGGAAGAAAATGTTGATATTATAAGAATCTCCGAAATCCGCGAACAATCTCACAATATTGATGGCACTTACACGGCAACCATCGAATTAGTCACAGCTCCTGAATTTGAGTTACCTAATTACAAGAGTCTTGAAGTACAAGTTCCAAAAATTGAAGTTACCGAGGATCAACTCAATGAATCACTCGATCAAATACGAGAGCGCTTTGCAGATTATAACGATGTTGAAAATCGTGGAGTAGAAATGAATGACTTTGTAGTCATCAACTACAAAGGTAGTATCGATGGAAATCCTGTCGGTGAAGTCATACCTCTTGCCCCCGCAACTCTTGCTCAAAATACAGGGTTCTGGCTCAAGATGACTGATGATTCCTTCCTCCCAGGATTCTGCTCACCCCTTGTCGAGGCCAAGATCGACGACACCAAATCATTGAGTGTCACAATTCCTGAAGATTATCAAGCCGAAGAACTCAGGGGACAAACGATTGATTACGAAGTGGAAATTGTCTCAATTAAAGAACAGGTCCTTCCAGATCTAAATGATGAATTCGCCGATAAAATTAATCCCGGAAAATCATTAGAAGAAATCAAAAGTGCTCTTCGGGAACAGATGGAAGAACAACGCAAAGGCTATCGTAAGGAAATGATTACAAACCAGATCCTTTCAAACATAAATTCAGACCTGGATTTTGAGCTGCCCAAAGAAATAGTCATGCGGGAAACTCAGAGCCGAGTAAATGATATATTCTCATCCAACACAGAGCGCGGCGTTTCTGAAGATGAACTTGTTGAACATCAGGAAGAAATAATTGAGTCAGCAGGGCAACAGGCCCATTCCAGTGTCAAAACCAGTTTCATCCTGGAGCAAATTGCAGAAAAAGAAAAAATAGATGTTAGCCAAGAAGAAATTCTGCAACGTGTCTCTCAAATCGCAGCCCGCCAAAAAACATCCGTAAAACAACTCACTAAACAGCTCGAAAAAAAGAACGGGTTTGGTAGAATTTACAACGGAATAAGAATAGAAAAAACCCTCGATTTACTGCGCAATTCAGCTGTAATAAAAGAAGTTGAAGCCGAGGATCTAGAAACGAAATAAAATAATACAGAACTGTAAAAGGATAGTGATCTGAGCTAACTTGCGTCAGGCAAGGCCCTGCGCTTGATTATCAATTGAAACAGAAGAGAGCCACATAAGAAACTGACAAATCCCCCTATTAGAAAAATGCCAGAATTTCCAACATCTATACTCAGCACTGATAAGCAACAAAATGTCAGCAACATGATCATTCCAACCGTCATAGAATCTGAAGGTCGCGTCGAACGCGCTTATGATATCTACTCAAGATTATTAAAGGACAGGATAGTTTTTATCGGAAGTGAGATTGATCCCTACAATCAAATCTCCAACTCCGTCATTGCTCAGCTTCTGTTCCTCCAAATGCAGGATCCAAACAAAGACATAAGCATGTATATTAATTCTCCAGGAGGATCAGTTTCTGCGGGACTTGCCATTTACGACACGATGCAATTCGTAACATGCGACATTAATACGTATTGCATTGGGATGTGCGCGAGCGTGGGAGCCGTTCTATTAACTGCCGGGACCATTGGAAAACGTTTTGCCCTGCCAAACTCCGACATCATGATTCATCAGGTATCTGGAGGCGCGAGTGGAACGGCTTCGGATGTTGAGAGAACCGTAGAACACATGTACTCGCTTAAAAAGCGCCTCAATAAAATTCTGGCAAAACATACCGGGAAAACAGAAAAGCAAATTGAAAAGGACGCTGACCGAGATCACTGGATGAGCGCTAGAGAAGCAGCCGACTACGGTCTCGTGGACCATGTCATGGAAAGCAAAAAAGACATCTCAGATGAAACAAAAAAGAAGAGCAAGTCATAGAATGACCATCCGTACTCTAAATCTAATTATTTAATGAAATTGTAGAAGAATGGCCAGAGCCTCAAATTTAACGATGTGTTCTTTCTGCGGAAAGAGCCATTCTGAAGTAAGAAAACTCATTGCCGGGCCAGGCGTGTACATCTGTGACAGTTGCATAGTGGTATGTAAAAATATCCTCGATAAAGAAATTAACGAGGACTCAGAAACTCAGATTTCAGATGTTTCAGCTAATGATACGGGCCTCAAAGTTCCAGACCCTATTACTATCTGTAAAAAACTAGACGATTACGTGATCGGCCAAGATCATGCCAAAAAAGTCCTGTCAGTAGCAGTTCATAATCATTATAAGCGGATACTCCATGATCGGGGCGAACTCGACAGCTCAAGGGCCAAAGCACTAAAAAGCGATCAATTCTCAAAACTTTCAAAAGTCGAATTGGAAAAAAGTAACGTTCTGCTCCTCGGACCAACAGGATCAGGAAAGACATTACTGGCAAGGACACTGGCAAAGGTCCTTAATGTTCCTTTCTGTATCACTGATGCTACTACGCTGACCGAAGCAGGTTACGTGGGTGAAGACGTGGAGAATATTATATTGAGACTCCTCCAAACAGCTGAGAATGATGTGAGCAAGGCCGAGTTAGGAATTATCTATATTGATGAAATTGATAAAATCGGACGCAAGACAGAGAATGTAAGTATTACGCGGGATGTTTCCGGAGAAGGCGTACAACAAGCCTTACTGAAAATTCTGGAAGGTACGATATGCAATGTTCCTCCACAAGGTGGTCGGAAGCACCCACAACAGGACTACATACAGGTAAATACCGAAAAGATCCTGTTCATATGTGGTGGTGCTTTCGTGGGTCTCGAAGACGTAATAAAAAGACGATTAGGCAAAGGAGTCATGGGTTTTAAATCCGATGACCAATCCTCTGATAAACTTGAGAAGAACAAAAGTGAAACACTGAGGCTTGCTGAACCAGAAGACCTATTAGGTTTCGGTCTCATACCTGAATTTATCGGACGACTACCCATCATCTCCACTCTAGATGAGCTGAGCGAAGAACAATTAATTAGGATACTAACAGAGCCTAAAAATGCAATTCTCAAGCAATATCAAAAATTAATTGCATTAGAAGGAGCTGAACTAAACCTAACCAAGGATGCCCTCCAAGGGTTGGCTCAGGGAGCCGTTAAGCGAGGCACGGGAGCCAGAGCGCTTCGCTCAATATTTGAAAAGCTCATGCTTGATATCATGTACGAATTACCAAGTAATAAAGATATCAAAAAAATATCAATTAACCGGTCTGTAGTTGACGGAAAAAAAAGCCCCGTTCTTAGAAAAAAGGCGAATAAGGATGCCGCATAGCTTAATGCGACAATAATGCCTAAAACAAAACCGACTAAAGGTTACGCAATCCGTCTTCGCCAAAACTCCTTGGAATCTCCTCCTCAATGAGGTCTATTTTTTTCATAACCTCATCATCGAGATCGATTTCTGATGCTGCGAGAGTCTCATCAAGTTGAGCCAACATAGAAGCACCTATAATTGTAGATGCTACAAAATCATGCTGCTTACTCCATGCCGTAGCTAAAGTGGTAACACCTATTCCTAGATCATCAGCTATTTTTTTTAACCTGCTTGTCACTTCCAAGGTTCTAGAATTAATAAACCTAGCTGCCATCTTTTTTTGTCTTTCACCTCCGCTTGAAAGATACTCACTGAACCTTGCTCCTTCAGGTAATTTTCCTTCCTGATATTTCCCAGTTAGAACTCCACCAGCAAGGGGTGAATATGGTATCAAACTGACTCCTTCTTTACGGCAAACTTGAGCCAATTCACTCTCGCAGCGACGATTCAGAATTGAAAAATTATTCTGTACCGTCTCGTACCGAGCCAAACCATTCTCATCAGAGGACCAGAGACTTTTCATCAGGCCCCAGCAAGTTTCATTGGAACAGCCAATGGCTCTAACCTTACCTTGATCCACTAAATCCGTAAAAACATTCAATGTTTCATCCGCTTTCATGCCATGATCGGGCCAATGAGTTTGATAGAGATCAATATAATCTGTCCCTAATCTCCGGAGGCTACCCTCAACGGCAGCAACAATATGAGTTCGGTCAAGAGCAGTCATTCCATGACGGACAGGAGGGGTGAACCAACCATGCCCAGGACCAGTCACTTTGGTCGCAATGATTAACGATTCTCTTGGCTTATCTTTCAGCCATCGACCAACGATCTCCTCTGTTATGCCAAAGCTCTCCTTCGATGGAGGGACCGGATATATTTCAGCCGTGTCAAAAAAATTAACCCCGGCATCATAGGCACGATCCATGATTGCAAAAGACTCTTTCTCATCACTTTGCAATCCAAAAGTCATTGTTCCTAGGCATATATCAGAAACAGTTATGCCACTACTACCAAGTCTACGACGTTTCATATTACTAAAATATAATCTTCTGAAATAATATTATTTGGAGATAGAAGCAATTGAAAATTTAAAAGATTACCACCTCACTGGTCCGGCCTCAAATCCCCATGAATGAGCTTACTTAATTCCTTAACCTCCCCAGCATCAACACCTGGATCAGATAATGAAGCGGCGGAATGAAATTCTATAGTATCTTCAATTTCCAAGAGCTTTGATATATTGGAAGATCTTACTCCCCCGCAACAGATAATTCTTGGATTATCCATAGAATCCCTAACTAATTTTGAAATTATTTCAGGATTCTCACTCGCCGTGACTAAGCCCCCGGAACTTAGTATCCGATTGACTCCGATCTCACGTAACTGACTAATTGCAATTGAATGGTCAGCACATTCATCAAATGCACGATGAAATGTGAAAGGAAGCGGACTCGCCATTTCAAGCATATGCTTTGTAACTTCGATATTAATTTCACCACATTCCTTTAATGCCCCAGACACTATGCCATGAACCCCCAAATCCTTAACTTCTTTGATAGAGCTAATCATTTCCTCCACCTCATGATCGTTAAAATTAAAATCACCTCCACGCGCTCTGATAAGTACGAAAACGGGAATTCCCACATTTAAAATAACCGATCTTACAAGATCAGCATCAGGAGTCACTCCACCAACTGAAAGATTTTCACAAAGTTCTATTCTGTCAGCACCACATTCATACGCGGCCCTCGCATCCTTGAAAGACGTACAACAGACCTCTAATTTTCTACTCACTCTGATAGAAAAAATTGTATTTCTTCGTCTCGCTCTCCTTTAACATTAAATGATTTACTCCAATCCTTGTCTTTTTTTATTGCAGCCTTCAGTTCATAATCCATTCCCTTTTTCAGAGACAGTCCAAGTATATCATTAGTATCGTTGGTAGAATCGCGAGTCCGCCCTGAGGCAACTTTACTTCCACTCATCCACACCTCCACGTCAGCAGCCACGCGTTCACCTCCAGGCTTATCAAAAATCTGAATAAAGACTCTACTCCCTATATTTCCGGTATAATTATCAGTCACATTTTCTGCAAATACATAATCTATTCCTAGGTCCCAAATTAGAGGGAAATTCGTTTTAGTTCGTTTCCAACTCGCCGCATAAATTGCATGCTTGGGATTTTCTTTGACTGCTTTCAAAGCACTACCTTTGAACCAAGCATTACTTAACCCGGCAGCGCTATACTCACAAGCACCCGTAAATTGCCAGGAATTACCATCCCACACTTCCACCCAACTGTGATTGCCTCTTTTATTTGCCCACATTGGAGTTCCAACAAAACGGGAAGGCACTCCAACGGATCGGCAAGCATCTATCAGAAGCACTGAAAGCCCAGTGCAAGAAGCAAATCCGGCATCTATCGATTCATAAGGACTCTGATCAGGTTTTGGTCTTTTGCGAGCATGATATCTAACATTAATTATTTTCCAAATCTCTTTATTGAGCACTTGGGCCGCTTCTTCGAGTGTTTTTGCTCCCTTCACAAGCGGAGAAAAACGAACATGGAAATCTTTTCTCCAACGGTCCCGCCTTTCATTGATGCTCGCATAAGGAAGTACGTCATTAAAGAATATCTCCTTAGGGACTGACTTTGCCCAATCTGATTCGGATCGTGCTTTATAAGCATAGTTTACATTCTCAATAAGGTAATCTGAACTGAGAGTCTTGAGATCTCTTTCGGGCATATGCTGAATCAAGAAAGCCAGACCTTCAGCCCTTTCACTACGTATACGTGCAATAGCATTGCGCAATTCTGCGGAGTTTGCACCTGCCCTCTTCAAAGGCTCAACTAGTGCAGAGGATTGTTTAGAAGAAAGCTTCTTGCCTCCGATATTTTCGATGCCATAGCAAAGATTTAAAAAACCCAAACAAATAATATAAAAGATCCAAATAAATTTCATGATCAATTTACACAATGAATAAGTCATCAGCTCTCGTCAACTGGACCTTTTGGTTTTTAATCGTCTGGGTTTTTCTTTTCTGAAAAATCTAAGGAACAGTCATCTTTACATCCTACAAAACGACTCAAAAAATAGCGATTCCTACTGATTAATTTGTATATTTTATCTGAAACAAAGATCATTCCAGGAAACCACATAAATAGAGCAAGCGGAACCAATAGCGGCATTCTGAATCCAAGGAACCTGATCGCTCTAGCACCTCTGTGAACAGCTTTGTTAGGAGTAACGCAGTGAATTGCTTGATTTAAATCGTCATCATCTATATGAACCTCTAAACGAAGCTGATGAAAATTTTTCGATGGAACAAAATCTACCTTATTGAACCAATCCATTCTGGCCAAGGCCCTGACTTGAAATTGACAGAAAGGACAATCGCTATCGTAAAATAAAATGTGTCTAGAATTCGACACTAGGAATCTCTATATCCTATTCTCGCTCAGGTCAAAAATCAAAGAACCTTCGCGATGAAAAATTCGGAGAATACACAATTAAAGGTCTTCGAGTGGTTCCTGAGATCAACTTGTGCAATTATGTTCATTGGCCATTCATGGCTGTGCTTTAACGGGCAAATGCCATTGAGGGCTCTTTTGTGGGACGAAAACATGATGTCCGGCATCATTACAAGACTGAGCGAACAGGATTGGAACTGGTGGGTCACTTCTCTCGAGATTGATAAGAAAATCAGATATTGCGTAATGGTTCAGGGTTTTATTTTTCTGTTTTTCGCTGCTGTATCCTTGATACCAATTCGCAAAAAATCATACAGATACATTTATTTGATCAGTTGCATTAATTTAGTCTTTCTCGCTTTTCTTAAGTACTTGGACAACCGGATCGGAATCGGAAATCTACTGGAACATGCAACTCAATTCACTTGTCCCCTGGTGCTTTTTCTTTTCACAGCCAAAAAGAATCTCAATAGATCTACCGAACTCTTAGCCAAAATCAGCGTCGCATTGACTTTTATATTTCATGGACTGTTCGCAATTAATTTCAGACACGATTGGATTTGGCTAAATCATTCAAGGCCTGGAAACTTCACAGAAATGGTCATGATTTGCCTTGGGATTCATGAAGAAGAATCCGCTAATCTAATTTTATTTATTGCAGGGATCTTGGATTTCCTTGCCGCAATATTAATTTTCACACAAAGAAAGCTCATTAAAATGAGTCTACTTTATATGATTTTGTGGGGACTTGTAACTTCAATAGCTCGCCCATGGGCTCACTTTAATAAATCCTCCATAATAGAAAGCCTAAACAACTGGATCCCTGAAATGCTTTTCAGAACACCTCATTTTATTATTCCCCTGTGCCTATTACTTGCACTTAAGATAAAATGCGACAATGATGCTGACCTGTTGCCTAGATAAGCACATGAAAATACCCCATCTCTTCATTCTATTTATTATTTTAACAGTTAACGTCTTTGCCAAGACAGACAAATACAGAGTCATTTGGAATTCGTCTCCTGAATCTTGTGCCACAATAGGTTGGTGCAAAATTGACGGGTTAGGAGCAAAGATCCACTACGGCGAAGCGGACGTTGTTGATAAAGAAAATAATTACCCACTTCAAAAAGAAGTGGACCGTAAAACTTTTCATCTAGAACTGAAGAGTCGATTCGTTCGATTAGAAGGACTCAAGTCTGACACTGTATACGCCTTCGTTATAAGGGATAGTAATTCAGAAAGTAAACGTTTTACATTTAAAACAGCTATAGGAGATCCAGGGAATTTCTCCTTCGTGGCAGGAGGCGACAGTCGTAATAATAGAGGAGCAAGACAAAATGCTAATAGAGCAGTTTCTAAGCTTCGCCCCATGTTTGTATGTTTTGGGGGTGATATGATATCAACTCCATCAACAAAAAATTGGTCCGAATGGCTCGACGACTGGCAATTAACCACGGGAAAAGATGGACGGATGGTCCCCATTATAGCTGCACGAGGAAACCACGAAGGAGCTTTGGACGTGCACCGGTTATTTGATACTCCAAGACCGGAAGATTATTACGCTTTAGAATTCGGAAAAAAATTCATGCGGGTCTATACATTGAACAGTAACATTGTTCGCGCAGGAGCTCAGGGAAAATGGATCACTAAAGATCTTTCTGAAAACAAGGGCGTTAAGTGGAAAGTGGCCCAATATCACCACCCTTTCAGACCACATCACAAAGGCAAAAGAGAGCAAGATGCGCAGTATGATGCATGGGCAAATGACTTCTATAAATATGGCATGAACTTGGTCATCGAATGTGACAGTCATGTCGTGAAGAGAACATGGCCTGTCCGCCCGTCCAAGGACCCTGGTAATGATCACGGATTTGTTCGTGATGATAAGAACGGGATTACTTTTATAGGAGAAGGGTGCTGGGGAGCTCCACTACGACGCAATGATGATGACAAGAAATGGACACGGGCATCAGCAAGCTTCAATCAGGTCAACTGGATCTGCGTCACTCCGGAGAAAATGTTTGTCCGCTCCATCATTGTCGACAGCGTGGAAAAAGCCTCATCAATTAAAGAATCCGATCCTTTTGCTCTGCCAGAAGGTATGGAAATTTGGCGGCCTGAAACCGGAGCTGAAGTAGTTGTGCTTCCGCGCAAAGAGAAGTCCAGTGCCGGGCTACTTCCCGTAAAACGATATCTTTACATGAGCACCCCCGACGGAGCACAAAAACAAGGAGCTGCAGAGCCCGGCATCATGGTCTTTGACATTGATGACGGACACAAATTTGTCAGGCGCATTGACATACCGGTCTTTGCCGATGGCTTACGCGGCTTTACGGGCTGCACAGTAACCGGCAAGCTCTACTACTCCACCAGTAAAGGCCGGCTAGGATGTTTTGATCCGGAAACCGACAAAAAGGTATGGGAATCAAAATTCGAGATGGGATGTGACCGTTCATGCATTACTCCTGACGGCAAACGAATTTACGTACCAACCGGATGGTGGTGGAGAACACCGGAGAGTGGATTCATTGTCGTTGATGCCGCCAACGGGAGGAAAATTGACCATATCAAAGTTGGACCCACCGCCCATAACAGCATTGCAAGCCTTGACGGCGAGTTCGTCTTCCTTGGAACCCAGACCACACTCACAAAATTCCGTGCTGTAGACGGCCATCCGGTGCAAACCATCTCACCGGTAGGAGAATCAGGGGTATTCCCATACTGCATCGACAGTAAGAACCAGCGGGTCTTTGTGTGCCTAGGTAAGCATATTGGGATGGATGTAGTTGACCTACTGAAGGGAACCATCACGAACAGAGTTTATGCAACTCACCCCGAGACCGGGGAAAGAATCAAACACCGCACCCATGGAGCCGGCATGACTCCCGATGAAAAGGAGGTATGGATCAGTGACCAAGCCGGTAAGAAACTCTTTATCTTTGACATCACCAGCAATCCGCCCAAGCCAAAGGGTCATGTTAATCTCAGCATGGGAGGACACGGATGGATCACCTTCAGCCTTGACGGTAAATATGCCTATTGCCACACACCGGACATCTTTGACGTTGCCACAAAAAAAAGAGTGGCTTCGCTGAAGAGTGCCGACGGCAAACCCTTCGCCAGTTCCAAATTCATAGAAGTGCAGATGCGGGGCAACAAGGTTGAGCGTATCGGGAACGAATTCGGGCTTGGACGCCTGCAATGATCATTTCGCCCGCCCGACTTCCTGACCATAAGGGGAAAATCCTTTAATCCAAAGACAGGCATTTCTACGATCCATCATTAAAACAACTGTCTACTTATGCAATCTTCTCTCTCTCATCAATGAGCATTTTTATCCAGTGGCCAAGATAATGCCCGTTATCATGAAATGTTCTTCCAGAAACAAGGTTACCATCCACTACACATGGCTCATCCACAAAAATCCCACCACACACTTCAAGATCGAACTGGCACTTTGGAACCGTGGCCATTCTCCTACCGCGGACTCTATCAGCACGCGCCGGTATCTCAACACCATGACAGACACTGGCAATAGGTTTATTATTATCGAAGAACCACTGCGTTATCCTTATCAGGTCGGGATTATCTCTTATGTATTCAGGGGCCCGGCCCCCACTAAAGAAAATACCAAGATATTCTTCAGGATTAATTTCATCAAATGCTGTATCTGCCTTAATCGTATACCCTTCCCATTCCTTCGTAATGGTCCATCCAGGCTTCACTTCATGCATCACCATCTGGTATAATTTTTTCTCTGGACCGGCCACTACAGGAATAAAATCATCCTCCTGAAGGCGATAAAAAGGATACATTGTGTCCAGCGTCTCACTGGCATCACCCACAATAATTAATACTTTTGACTCAGACATATACTATATTTGAAGCTCCCATAGACCTGAGAAACAAACAATACTAAACATTAAAACTAAGAAATCCGTTTGAATGTTTCCATCGTAAGGTTCATTTAAAGAGAGTCGGACAGATGAAAGAAGATACAGATCTCAGAAAAGACTTCCCAATCCTTAACCAAGAGATTAACGGGAAGCCGTTAATTTATCTCGATAATGCCGCCACGACTCAGAAGCCACAGGCCGTCATAGACCGCTTATCTGATTTCCTCTCTAAGGAGAACGCCAACATCCATCGCGGTGTTCACTATCTGAGCATGAATGCTACAACATTATACGATGAGGCAAGGACATGCGTAGCAAATTTCATTAATGCCGATCATGACGATGAAATTATTTTTGTTCGGGGAGCAACCGAGGCAATTAATCTAGTCGCGAGAAGCTTCTGTAATGAAAGACTTGAGCCAGGTGATGAAATCTTGATAACAGAAATGGAACACCATGCTAACATCGTACCTTGGCAGTTAATAGCTGGTGAAAATGGATCGCGGGTCGTTCCAGCACCAATCACAGACGAGGGCGAAACGGATCTGGATCAATTTGAATCATTACTGAATGAACGTACAAAATTAGTGGCCTTTGTACATGTATCGAATGCACTAGGAACAATTAACCCGGCCAAGGAAATGGTAGAGATCGCACATCGGAAAGGAATACCTGTTCTCATCGATGGAGCTCAGGCCGTAGCTCATCAGGAAGTGGACGTTCAGGATCTGGGATGTGATTTTTATGTTTTTTCATCCCACAAAATATTTGGACCTGATGGTCTGGGAGTTTTATACGGACGCAAGGATCTTCTCAATAAAATGACGCCTTATCAGGGAGGGGGTGACATGATAGAAATTGTTAGCTTTGATGGAACCACTTTCCGTCCTTCTCCAGAGAGATTCGAAGCTGGGACCCCTAACATTAGTGGAGCGATTGGGCTCAAAGCAGCAATTGATTATGTTACCAACATCGGCTGGGAAACGATCCATAAAAAAGAATCTCTCCTCATGAATCATGCCAATAAATTATTGGGAGAAATTCCCTCAATAAAACTGGTTGGGACAGCAGAGAATAAGGTGCCCGTCCTGTCTTTCACTATTGATTCGGCTCATCCTCATGATATCGCTACAATACTAGATACAAAGGGCATTGCTGTTCGCGCAGGCCATCACTGTGCGCAACCCCTTATGAAAAGATTGGGGCTCAGTGCAACAACACGTGCGTCTTTGACTTTTTATAATACGGTTGATGAAATCAATCAATTAACAGAAACGCTAAAAGAAATCTGCGCATTATTTGAATCCTGAGCAACTGTAACTGAATGGAAGACCTGAGTGACCTTTACCAAGAAATTATTCTTGCTCACAACAAACGCCCTAGGAATGGAGAACCACTCATACCATGCACTCATCAGGCCGAAGGTTTCAATCCATTGTGTGGCGATAAGCTAACAGTTTATCTCAGAAAACCAGACGAGCAGGTGAATGAAATCGCATGTAAAACTGAAGGATGCGCGATTTCGCGTGCCTCTGGATCAATAATGACAACAATGATTCAGGGGAAAACGGTTAACGAAATAGGAAAACTAATTGAAGAGACCAAGGCCTTACTGACAGGAGATGAGGAGCCAGAAATCGACCTAGTACAGCATGGAGAGATGGCCGCACTAGTAGGAGTTCGGAAATTCCCGGCAAGAATCAAATGCGCAACGCTAGCCTGGCACGCCCTTGAATCTGCACTTAAGGGTGATATGGAAGCGACTACAGAATAATAATCAAATTAAGATTATTTCACACGTCCAGTTGCCCACAAAATACCGTTACTAACAAGGTCAAGGTATTCTTTAGACTGCATAGTTTCATTGTGGTGACCTATCGTCGTTCCAAATACTCTCCCCTTCCCATACTTGTTAACCCAAACACAGTCATGCGTGGACTTGCCATTATCAATTGAGCCCTTGGCTAGGACCGTGGCACTTGGCCAGGTTTTCTTAATATGGTAAAGCTCTCCCTTTGGAGTGACCCACTTTTTAGGGAACCCTTTCATGACCGGATGATCTGGCTTAACATTGGTTATCGTAATCGGAGCATGCTTTCCATGACGAGGCGAAGTAACTCCAAGCATTGCAGGCCAGTGCTTTGTTTCACCCGGGATTTTCCAATGATATGAATGCATTGAACAATGGATAGATACTGCCGGCTTTCCTGAATCATGGATTTTTGCTAGAGATTCCACGAACGAAGCATCCGTCTCATGCGCGTGGCAAAGATTATAGACTACAATATCATAATCGTCGGCCCATCCTTTTTTACTGAGAGCTTCCTTAGTACCTTTAGCATCTTTGTGAATGACTCCCCATTTGACTGGAAATCTTTTACTGACTCCTTCCGTTAATATTTTTTCCTGGCCCTTGTAATCATGGTATCCTCCCCCAGTAACGAGCAGAGCCTTAATTGGTGGTGCCGCTTTTTTTTCTTCGGCAAATGAAAACATTGCAGCTGATACAAAAGCCACTATAGGAAAAAGAAGGAGAGTTGCTGTACGGGTCATTTTTTAAATAGGTTTTATTTATTATTGAATATACTTGGCCAAAAAAAACTAAAAAAAATAGCTTTATCTTAAAGGATTTAATTACTGAATTGACCTAAATTTAGACCCGGATCACCTAAATTACACAGCATTTCCTCTGACAATTCCACTGCACAACCAAAAGGGCCAGAAATGATCGATTTGGCCAGAATCGAGCCCTCCTTTATGACAAGCGAAGCGAAACCTGAATCAATCCACTCATAGAGATCCGGATGCGCTGCACAAATATCTTCTTGTAAGGATCGGGGAAACACAGAGAGTCCGGAAAAATAATGGTGCCCGTTACGTTCAACATGCTGAACGCCCAGCGAAGACATTACGGCAAGATCATTGAGCAGAGCGACAGGACCAACATTTGCCAAGTCCTCACCACTCAGAATCCATGGACCCGTTCCCTCTCTTCGCAAATATTCAAGGAGACAGGCATTGGCAACTCCCTTGAACACCCCTTTACAATTCTTGTGACTCGTTCCGCGATACCCCAACTCAAGTGCCCTACGTAATGAGTCCAATTCGCCATCCGATTCATCTATAATCATCGGGGGTCCAGATTCCCAAGATTCTATCTCATGCCTGACTGACTCATGCAGAGCAAAGTCTCTATGAATGGGTTGCTCTACAAAAAGCAGATGCGAATCACTAAGGAAATTCTCTAAGATAGGATCTTCGAGAAATCGTTCCCAATGTTCCCGGAAAGCCATGACGTTTGGATACTGCTCATTACCGTCCAAAGTGAATTGAAATTCCGGAACCAATTGCTGAAGCATTTTAGCTATCTCTCTTAATCTCGGAAGATCAGATTCTAGATTGCCCGACAATTTCACCTTGAAGTGTGTGAGACCGTAATAACGGATAGCGTCATCCAAGGCCTGAGGTAATCCATCATCGCACAACTCTTCCTTCTCAATGTCATCTGCGGTAAGAGCATCTCCAAGACCAATAGTGTGACGCGCAATGAGAAATTTTTTAGGTTCTTTTGGTAACCATTCCACAGGATCAAATCCTCTCAGCTCTGGATGAATAGACTCTAAAGCAATGCCGAATTGATTACTCCTAAGAGCCTTAGCAAAAGTACATCCTGACCCTCGACAAAAAGCGTCAATGACTGCTCTCTCTACTAGCGAAGTTCCTAAATGAGCAAGGAGAGGAGGGACTTTTTCGGTATTAGCCCAATTCTCCTGGCAATCGTAAATCTTTTGCCATAAAGCAAAAACCGATTCCGATTCTTGATTTAACCCAAAAGAAACAGCCTGCTCAAGTACCTGATGCATCTGAGGCAAATCCTCTTCAAATCGTGTTGATGGATTCTTAGTGAACCACTTAGGAGGTAATCCCTCTGAGGCAATTCCATCAATCTTTTCTCCGTTCAAATCCACAGTAATACGAAGAAAAACATGTGGAAGCTCAGTCATGGCGGCAATTCCATAACGGAATGGGAACCGCGTTCTCATCGGGCGTGTACGAAACTCGAAATTCTCTATAGTAATTGACATCTTTCAAATAAGCATGCGACTCAAATAGAGAATCGACAAGTTACTCATGTTCGTTTGAAATAAAAGATTATCAGACAGTATGCCGGGCGACAAACAGCAAAAACACAGAACCATGGCTTTTACCTTGGTTGCAATATTTTTAATCGCATTAATCATGGGCCCAGGACCTGGCTCATTGATGATCAATCCGCCCGGATCAGAGCCTAAATTCTGGTTCGGCATGCCGGCCCTCTACGTCTGGGCCGTTCTCTGGTTCTTTGTCGAAGCCGCAGTAATTCTCGTCGCTGCACGAGTTCTATGGGGAAAGGGGCAAGACAATGAATGATCTGATCATTTTTCTCTCTAACACTGATCTTGGGAATACCCCGAAAATTGTCTTGGTCATCTATTTATTAATTCTACTCGCGCTGGGCATTTTTGGGTACCTGAAAAGCAAAGGTACTGAGGAGGACTATTATCTTGCAGGACGGGGTCAGGGACTGCTGGTCACCTCACTAACAATCATGGCCACTTTCTTCTCGGGCGTTGCCCTACTTGGGTTTCCCGGCCTAGTCTACGAACATGGCGTTTCCTCAATGTTCCTTGCACTGAATTTACCAGTTGCTGGAGCCGCCGTCTATCTGCTCGGGAACGGAATAAGAAAACTGGGCCAAGCTAGGGGGTATGTGACTCCTGGAGACATGATAGCAGGATATTACGGTGGAACCGGAATCCGTTTTGTGGTGGCAGTACTGGGTATACTCTATGTCCTTCCATACATCATCATTCAGATCAAGGCCGGGGGGATGCTCGCTCAACAACTGTTCGGTGAGAACATGTTCGACTTTGGAGCAGCTGCTCTCTCTCTAGTCACTCTCATTTACGTACTGGTCGGCGGAATGCGCTCCGTTGCATGGACTGATGTACTGCAAGGTCTTCTACTTCTGTCCGGCGCTTTACTGGCCGGTTTTGCAGTAATAGTGAGTTTAGGAGGAATTGAACCTTTCTTTAGTAAGGTCGCTGAACTTGACCCTAAGCAACTCACAATGCACGACCCACAAGAATCCAAGTGGAACCCATGGTGGCTCCTAACTTTCTGCTTATTTGCTTCACTGGCCAGCATCGTTCAGCCAGCACAATGGATGCGTTTTTACGCTGCAAAATCTTCTAAAACCCTTCGCCATAGCGCTGTGATTTTTGCGGTCGTTTTACCTGCATGCTTCCTTTTCGGAGTGATGCTGGTTGGTTTGGTAGGCAGAGCCGTGCATCCACCCATTGATCCCAATCTAGCACTGATCGCGGAAAACCTGCCTGAAGGACTTAATAAACCAGATCAGATTGCGGTATTTATGTTGAGCGAACAATTACCAGTAATGCTTGGAGGCCTTGGAGTAATATTGGTATCAATCATCATGGTCGCGATCATGGCCGCCTCAATGAGCACTGCTGATAGTAATCTCCATGCCCTCGGAGGAGTTATTACGAGAGATTTTTACGATCGAATTAATCCAAATGCCACCGAAAAACAACGTGCCTGGGTTGGACGGATTGTAATTATAATCACGACTGCAATAGCTCTTGGCATTGTTTCTCTTGGAGAAAATACTGACTTTGGAAAGGGTCTTCTGCAAACCATTGCCCAATTCTTTTTCCTGGCCATGGCCTTCTCCTGTCAGTTAGTTCCTACAGCAATTGATATCCTTTACATACGTAAAGGGACTCGCAACGGAGCCATCGCCGGCATGTGTACTGGCGGAACAGTCGTGCTAGCGACTTTTATTTTCTCTTCTGAGGAAGGCATTCAATACATTAAACGCCTCATCGACCTTGGTTGCTTGGCAGTAACGTTTAACGTGATAGTCTTTGTCATTGTCAGTAAATTGACCCGAAGAGTCGACCCCTCACATATCGAAAGTTTTGAACGTGACCTTTCCTGAATAATTTATCCCATGAGTGAACCAAGCATCCTAACTACAACTGTCGGATCATATCCCGTGCCACAATGGCTATCGGCCCTACCCTCAGAGCAGGCCGTCATTGATGCGACCCGGGTCATTTTTGATACACAACGGTCCTCAGGCATCGATTTACCAACTGATGGTGAGCTTTACCGTTTCGATGTAAATCATCCTGACACTAACGGAATGATTGAATATTTTTTAAAGCCAATGGAAGGATGCGATAGCACCATCGGCCGTACCGACACTGAGGAGTTCCGAGAAAAACAGGAAATGGAATTCCGGGCCAAGCCGGCAGCAGTGGTTCGATCGGCTCTGACCAGCGGTTCCCTTAATCTGATTGAGGATTGTGCCCGAGCAGGATCTGTATCTGGTGGAGATTTTAAATTTACAGTGACCAGTCCTTACATGCTTTCGAGAACTCTTTTGGACAATCACTACAAGGATTTTGATGCCCTGACATTGGCTATCGCAGACGTATTAGCCGAGCAGGTTAAAGACTGCCCCTGTGAATGTCTTCAGGTCGACGAAGCTAATATACCCGGAAGCCCTGAACATGGACCACTCGCGGCTGAAGCAATTAACAGAGTCCTCGATGCATTCAATGGTAAGACCGCTGTGCATTTCTGTTTCGGAAATTACGGTGGACAGACAATACAGTCGGGTAAGTGGAAACCTTTAATCGATTTTCTTAATTCCCTTAACTGCGATCATCTGGTTCTCGAACTTGCTCACCGGCCCGACGATGATCTTGAAGCTTTGAAGGAGATTAAACCTGAAATCGGTATTGGCATCGGCGTCGTCGATATTAAGGTAAATCACGTAGAGACTGCGGACGAAATTGCCCAATCAATCAAAAAGGCCGAAAATGCCCTCGGTCAGGGGCGGGTAAAATACATTCATCCTGACTGCGGTTTTTGGATGCTAAAGAGGAGTGTCGCAGATAGAAAAATTGCTGCACTTGCCAAGGGCCGGGATCTTTATTTAGGGATATAAGGATCTTTCGGTTAATCACAAATGCCACTTTCCTCCTCTTCAGGAGAGAAAGGAGTGCGAAGACTGGACGATGGCCCAGTTCATGTTATCCTGCGTTCGCTCATGGATATTATAAATAAAACCAATAAGCCGCTGAAGATTCCATTGCCCGGCGGGAAAAAGCTGTTTTTGGGACCCGGGAAAACTGGGCAGGTAAACGCGAAGGCCCTGCAGCATCCTCCGTTGGTAAAGCTTATCGAGGCCGGTGATGTTGAGTCGGACGGAGCAACGGCGACTCGCCAGGGAGGTGGAGCTAACAAGGCGGGGCATACTACCGGACTCCGTCATGGAGCAACCGGTGCCATGCGTCAATCCGGTGACCGGTGACCGGAAAGAAACGAGCCTGTTAATTCATTGGAAGAATCTGAAAAATAACTAATACGGGTCCATCTGCCGGTAGACATTTTGACTACACTAGGTTCTTCTGGAAAAGCATCATGACACTTTCATCGCCCCCTATAATCTCTCTATCAAGAAAGGGGGGCGCTCCGGCCACTCTTTTTGAACTGCTCGAGCTTTTCTTTTAATTCCTTAACAATTTCTGGATTTTTATAATACAAATTTTCAGTCTCCCTGGGATCACTGTTAAGATTATATAGTTGCCCAAGAGCCTGAGGAGCCTTCTCTGGAACGATGTACTGTTTCATCCCCCAACGACCAGCCCGAGTATAGTTATTTCCTCCGGATCCTTTGTGATCAAGGTACTTCCATGGGCCACGTCGAATGGCCAATGCTAGACTGATTGTCTGATGCAATGTGTATTTACGAATCGGTTTACCCTGATCCTCTGAGAGTAGGGCAGGCAGCATATTTACACTGTCCTCACCGGCCTTTTCGGGAATCTTTGCACCGGTAATAGCCGCACAAGTTGCCATTAGATCCGTGAGGCAAAGGGTCTGAGCGCTTGTCGAACCGGGCTTAATCTTACCGGGCCAGCGAGCAATGAAGGGAACCCTATGGCCTCCTTCCCAGTTATCCCTTTTAACTCCCCTCCAGGGCCTAGCACCGTCATGCTTGTGATCATTACGCATCGATAGGACGGTCGGAACCTCTGGACCATTATCACTCGAAAAAATCACCACCGTATTATCAGTAAATCCGTGCTTATCAAGAGCCCCGAGAAGTTCACCAACAATATGGTCCAGCTCAAAAATGAAATCACCATGCGGACCGGCCTTAGTTTTTCCTTTGAATTGATCAGCAGGGAAAGAAGGTAAGTGCACGGCCTGAGTCGAGTGGAATAAAAAGAAAGGAGCCTTCTCCTTGGTCTTGGCATGTTGATCAAGAAATGCTAAACTCTTATCAAGAAACTGCAAATCGATCTCCTCCATCTTATACCCTGGGGCAATCATTCCTGGTCGATTATCTTGCGAGTATGGATGCTTGGGAAGTGGAGCACGATCAATTATTTTCGTTGGAGGAACTGGAATACGGTCACCTTCTATAAAAGCATAGAGCCAGTCAGTTGTAGGACAGCAAACACTACCATAGAAAAAATCAAAACCTCGGTGTACGGGCGCGTCTGGAATTACTCTTGAATAGTCAATTCTCTTAACTGCCTCAAGACCATTTTTGTTAATTGGATTCCCTCCCTTGTCATAGAAAGTCATACCAACGTGCCACTTCCCAAAGAGGGCCGTTTTATATCCACGTTCCTGAAGCATTCCCCCGATAGTCATCCTACCCTCCTCGATCATGCAGGGGCCCCCTGCTCCGGTAAAAACACCTCTCATCCCTGTACGAAAAGCCATCCGACCAGTCAAAACAGAATATCGTGTAGGAGTGCATACCGTGGAAGGACTGTGTGCATCAGTGAAGCGGATTCCATCAAGTGCTAACTGATCGAGGTGAGGAGTCGGCACTTTGGATTTCGGATTATAACAACCCACATCGCCATACCCCAAATCATCAGCAAGAATAAAAAGAATATTTGGCGGGCCTTTCTCAGCAGATAATGTGAGCGATGAAAATGAAGCACTAAGAAATGCGACGGTAGTCAGAAATATTGAATGCGATAGGATCAATAAACGGTAAGATCTTTTCATTTGTACTTGGCAAAAGTGAGCTGAAATCGCTTCTAAGGCAATACACAAACCTTTACAATGCACGTATGAGACCAAATATCTCAATAGAGAGGCTCAACCCATCACAACAAATGCTTTTCCTTGGGCTCGTCACGTGCCTCTGGCTCCTTACCATGTCAGCTAGTGCCATCTCATGGCGTGACTGCGCGAATCAGAAAGGAGACTGGTACAAGACTCCCGAAGCAAAGCGCATCGGGAACAACGTCCTCTACTTTCAGTCGAATTTAGGCGGTTGGTACAAAAACGACGGGAGTATCCATCCCTCCGGAAATGCTGCGATCGATGTCCGGAGCGAAGAGAAGCGGGAGAAGCACAAGGAGTCACTGAAGCAGCGCAAGTATCCGTGTACTCTGGACAATGACGCGACTTGGTCTGAAATGCGTTTTCTCGCCAAAGTTCACGCTGCGACGGGTCAGCGGAAGTACAAGGACGGGTTCCTGAAAGGTGTTCGCTACTTGCTAAAAGCACAGTATCCCAGCGGTGGCTGGCCGCAGTTCTATCCGCTCAGGCCAGGATACTCGAGCCGAATCACCTTCAACGATGGTGCCATGATCGGAGCCATTGCGATTCTCGACGATGTCGTGCACCGCCGACCGCCTTATGACCTCGCCGACGACAAACTGCAGAAGAAAATCCAGGCCGCGGTGACGAGGGGCCGGGTATGTATTCTCAAATGCCAGATCGTTGTGAACGGAAAGAAGATGGCCTGGTGCCAGCAGCATGACCAGCGGACCCTAGAGCCGGCTCAGGGCCGCATCTCCGAGAATCCGTCCCTGTCCGGAGCCGAGAGCGTCGACGTAGTCCGCTACCTGATGTCGATCGATAGCCCTTCGCCCGAAACTATTGCCGCGATCGTAGGCGCGTTAACATGGTTCAAAGAAGTTAAGATCACTGGGGTCCGCGTCCTTAACTTCGAGGACAGGTCGCTCCCCGGAGGCGTAGACCGGAAAGTCGTTGTGGATCCGGAGGCCCCGCCGATCTGGGCACGCTACTACGAGATTGGAACTGACCGGCCCATGTTCATCGAGAAGGGAGTCGTAAAATACAAACTCTCGGAACTGAGCCATACCAAGCGCATCGGCCACTTATGGATTGGAGGCCGCTGGCCAGAGAATCTTCTGAAGGTCGAGTACCCTGCCTGGGTTGAGAAACATCGAGGCAAAGACTAAGGCTGTGCTGCGGCAGGAGCCCTTAAGGCTATTATCCGGCTTTCAAGAATAATAACAGAAAGATCATATCAAATTAGTAAGAATATTCCTTTACAGGTATATACTTATATAAGAATATTACTGAATGAACTCTGATGAGTTGTGCCAAGTTTATCGCTGCTTTTGCGATAAGACTCGCTTAAGAATCCTCAACCTTTTAAGTGATGGAGCTCTTTGCGTCTGCCATCTACAGGAAATATTGGGAGAGACCCAGGTCAAGGTATCCAAGCACCTTGCCTACCTAAAGTCCCATGGACTGGTCGAATCTGAGAGGCGAGCAAACTGGATGATTTATCGTATCACAAAGAAGGTAAATCCTATTCTCGATAACAATCTTAAATGTTTACAGGATCTGACCAGTGAAGATCCCACTTTCAGAACTGATCTAAAGCATCTTCA